>OGJN01000145.1_pt1 | contig 71398 bp, 86 predicted proteins | sample 1572221 | NCBI WGS metagenome assembly OGJN01 (sample SAMEA2582148, study PRJEB24529) | metagenome | biome: Human gut stool | place: China | collected 2011 | reverse complement strand
ATTAAATTGATATTTAAAAATATCGTTAACAGCATATGTAAGTTTAGTTAAAAGAGTTCTATCATAAAAGAAAAACTCTCTAATTTCTTTTGGAATGGTAAAAAGTATAGCTCTATGCTTAGTATTAATGAGAGAAGCAGCAGTTTTATCAGCCCAAAGAGCAGCATATTTTTTACCACATGCGGGACAAAGTCTAGATTTACAAGAAATTTTAAATTTATGAGCGCTACCGCACAGAGGGCATTGATAAACAATGAAAGCTTTATCAATTGAACAAGCAAGAAATTTTTGAATAGTCTCTTCAATGTAAAGAAAATGATTATAGTAAAAATATTTTTTGACATGAGTTAAAAGATTTGATATATTAATATCAGAGAATATGTGTTTTAAAAGCATGTATATCTCCTTTTGTATATTTTGTTTGGCGACTATATTATACAAAAAAAGAGAGCTGAGTAAAGCATTTTTTTAATGCTACTCAGCTTTTTTTATTATATAATAAAAAACTGTATATTAAGTTTAAAAAATGATATAATATAAATAGAGAGTAAAATTATTGTAATATTTTTTTAATATTAACAGATGAGGAGAAAGTATAGAGATGGAGCAAGAATTTGAAACATATAAATTAAAAGTAAATAGACTTTTTGAACAACCTAGATTTATAATCCTATCTCAAGAAAAAGACATGGATGAAAGAAAAAAAACAGAGATGACATTAAACATAATAAAAGCTGTTGTAGTAAGATTTATAAAAACAATATTAATAAAAAATAAAAATATAATCTTATGTACTTCTAATGATGAGATAACAAACTATGTAAAAATAGGATTATTGAGATATTTAGCATTAGAAGATAAAGCTAACAGAGAGCTTATAGAAAAAAATATAGAGGGATTAAAAGATATTTTAAAAGAAGTCAATAGATATAATACATATGAAGAAGCTATGTAAAAATAGAGGTGAAATATGAAAATATTACAAGGTTTAAAAATTTTAGATTTTACAACTCTTTTACCTGGACCGTATGCTACACTTATGCTAGGAGATATGGGAGCAGAGATTATCAAGATTAGTTCTCCAGATAAGCCAGATATAGTGGCTGACTATCCTCCATACACAGAGAATAAAAATTTATCAGCTAATCAAGCTTGGTTAGGTAGAACTAAAAAAAATCTATTTCTAAATTTAAAAACTCAAGAAGGAATAGATATAGTAAAAAAATTAGTAAAAGAGTATGATATTGTAATAGAACAATTTAGACCAGGGGTAATGAAAAAATTAGGACTTGGGTATGAAGAGTTAAAAGAGATAAATCCTAGATTAATCTACTGTTCTCTCACTGGTTATGGACAAACTGGAGCTATGAAAGATAGAGCAGGGCATGATATTAACTATCTAGCAAGAAGTGGGAATATGAGTTATTCAGGAAGAAAGGGAATAGGACCTGTATTGACTAATATGCAAATAGCAGATATAGGGGTGGGTTCTTTACATTCTGTAATAGGGATTCTTTCAGCTGTATATCATAGAACACTTACAGGAGAGGGGCAATATATAGATATATCTATGTTTGATGGACTTTTACCATTTCATGCTATGGAAGGAGCAGCTTTTTTATTAAATGGAATAGAACCTGTTAGAGAGGAAACTAGATTAAATGGTGGAAGTGCCTATGATTTTTATGAAACAAAAGATGGTAGATATATAAGTGTAGGTTCATTAGAGCCAAAGTTTTGGAGTGGATTTTGTGATGCAATAGGAGCACCACATCTAATTGAAAATGGTGTTATGCCAGAAAATATTTCTAAATTAAAAAGAGAGATAAGAGAGATTTTTCTTACTAAGGACTTGAGAGAGTGGATAGAGATATTTAAGAATAAAGATGTCTGTGTAGAGCCAGTACAAAATTTAAAAGAAGTACTATTAGAAGATGAGCATGTAAAAGATAGAGAGCTGGTAGTAGAAGTTCCTGTAATGAATAATGAGAAAAAAATAAAACAGATAGCTACTCCTATAAAATTTTCAAAAACTCCAATAGAGTATAGTGATAGTGGTTATCCACTTGGGTATCACACAGATAAAATATTAGAAAAATTAGGATATTCTAAAGAAGATATAAAAAAATTAAAAGAGAAAAATGTAATATAGGAAAAATTATAAGGTGGAAATTAAATGTATTTTATAGAAACAATATTAATAGGTATAAGTTTAGCAATGGATGCCTTTGCTATATGTCTTTGTCAAGGATTGACGACTAAAGAAAATAAAGAGATTTTAGCACTGAAATTAGGAATAACATTTGGAGCTTTTCAGGCTATAATGCCATGGTTAGGGTATAGTGTAGGGAATATTTTTAGTAGTAAGGTTTCAACTTATGGAAATATTTTAGCTTTTATTATCCTACTTTTAATAGGTATAAATATGATAAAAGAGGGAAAGGAAGAGGAGAAATGTGAAGTTTTAATAGGGTTAAAGGCTCTATTAGGATTAGGAATAGCTACAAGTATAGATGCTTTAGCAGTAGGACTTTCTTTTGCTATGAATGGACAAGAAAAAATATATTTATCAGTTGGAATAATAGGAATAGTAACATTTATCATTTCAGTGATAGGAACAAATTTAGGAAGCAAGGTAGGAGAGTTATTAGGGAGCAAGGCTCACTATTTTGGTGGAATCGTTTTAATATTAATTGGAGTAAAATCGTTAATAGGATAAAATGAAAAGAGGAGAAAATTTTTAATGAATTTTCTCCTCTTATTATTATTAAATTATTTTATTGATAAAATTAAAGTTGAACATATTTACTCTTAGCATAGTAAGTTTCATCATTTCCATTGATATATAGAACAGTTCCACCTTTTATATAATCAATAACCTCTTTAGATATCTCTTCTGGGATAGCAGGACAACCTAAACTTCTACCTAAAAATCCATATTTATCCATAAACTCCTTTGTAGCATAGTCAGCTCCATGTACTACAATATTTCTATCCATAGCATTAGAATTTATACCGGGCTCAAGCCCTAATAACCTTAGAGAGTAACCATTACTTCCCTCATATGTATTTTTAGTAAGATAAAATCCAAGTGAGCTTTGATAAGAGTTAGGATTATTTGAAAATTTTACAGCTGTACCAAGTCCACTGTTTTTCCCATGAGTTACATATGTAGAAAAATCAACTTTCTTATTTTCTAAATCTATTACAAAAAATCTTTCTTCATTAGAAGGTTTAGAAAAATCTATTATTGTAATATAACCAGCTTTTTTATCTTCAATTCTATTATAACCTTGAATAGCCTTTAAAAATGTAGAGTATTCTAACTTATTCTCTATACCTAAATCTTTGTAAATTGTTTTTATATTCTCTTCACAACTTAAATCAGCACCGAATAATAAACTTCCACACAATATAAGTCCAGTAACTATTTTTTTCAACATTTTATTTTATCACTTCCTCATAAAAATAGATGTTTGCTATTAAAATTATAGTGATTTTTAAGCAAAAAGTCAATAAAAATACAAGTTAACATATATTTTTCAAAAATATATGATATAATTAAAATACCATATAATTAGGGGGACAGCATTATGTATTTAAAAGAATTAAAAATAAAAAACTGGCAATGTGTGGAAAATACTGAGGTAAAATTTGAAAATTTGATGCTTTTTATAGGACAGAGCAACAGTGGAAAATCAAGTATAATGTCAGCTATTATGTTCTTTTTAGGATATAGAAATTTTAGAGTTAGAGATTTAAGAAATGGAGCAACATTTTTATCTTTAGAAGGACGTTTTTATAATTATTTTAATAAAACTTTTAAACTAAATTCCATAGATATATCAAATAAAAATATATGGTTAAAGGTAGAAAAATCACTTGATGAAGAGATAAGATATTTTGTTTTATACAATAATATTTGGACAAAAATTACCAAGGAAGAGTATTGTTATATTGCAGAGTCAGTACCTATTTTATTTATTCCATCTTTTTCTGAAAAGGAGCAGACAGAGTTTTTTATATACTCCCTTCTAAAAATCTTAGAGAGCAAAAAGGTAAATCAACCAGAAGCACTAAATAGAATAATAGATACTTTTAATGAATTACAAAGTGAATATACAAGTAGAGGTCTATATAGAAACCTTATTTTTGAGATATTTTGTTCTTTAGCTCAATATTCTAAGAAAAATGAACATTCTATTTTAGAAAACACTCTTATTCTTTTTGAGGAACCAGAGTTATATTTACACCCTCAAAAGCAAAAGGAACTATTCTCAAATATATGTATTCTTACAAAATTAGGAAACCAGATATATGTATCTACTCATTCTAATAATTTTATAAATCTTCATATGTATAAATCTATATGTATAGTGAGAAAAGAGGAGAAGATAGGAACTAAGGCATTTCAATTTAAAGGATATCTATTTTCAGGAGATGAGATAAAAAATTTCAACATGAACTATTGGATAAATCCAGATAGAAGTGAAATTTTCTTTGCTAAGAAAGTAATATTAGTTGAGGGACAGACAGATAAAATAGTACTTGGATATCTTTCGAAGAGATTGGGAATATATAAATATGATTATTCTATATTAGAGTGTGGTAGTAAGAGTCTTATTCCTCAGTTTATAAAGTTACTAAATGTGTTTAAAATTCCATATGTAGCTGTGTACGATAGAGATAACCATCTTTGGAGAACACTAGAAGAGATAGAAAATTCTAATCAGAAAAATAAGATAATACAAAATAGTGTAAAAAAAGATATAGGAAATTGGCTAGAGTTTGAAAACGATATAGAAGAGGAGATTTATGAGGAGAATAGAGAGAGAAAAAATTATAAAAATAAACCTTTCTATGCACTAAAAACAGTAACTAATTCAGAATATATTATACCTAAAAAACTTGAGAAAAAAGTTAGATTTATATTTAAATAAGTATTGAAGAGGATAATAAAATTTAAGAATAACGAAGATTGAGAAGAATAAATAGAGCAAGTCAGCGAAAGCAAACGCTAAAAAACACAACTGTTTGAACGAAGTGAGTTTTGTGTTTTTAGTGAGCTAAGCTATACTTGCTCTTTATTCTTTGAACGAAAGTTATTCTTAAATTATTTTTGATTAGATTAATTTTTATTATACTCTATTAATTTAGAAGCTTTTTATTATATCTTCATTTAATTCCTCTATTACAGCTTTTGCAAGCTCAATAGCAGATATTAAATCATCAATTGAAGCATAAGAGTAATGAGTGTGGATATATCTAGTTGGGATACCTAGTACAAGTACAGGGATACCAGTTTCTGAAATATGATATTTTCCACCATTTGTAGAACCTTTCTCTCTAGCTATTACTTGATATTTTATTCCTCTTTTCTTAGCAATCTCTTTAGCAAATCTTAGAACTCTAGGATTAGAAATCATAGCTCCGTCTACCACTCTAAGTTGCACTCCTTTTCTTAGAGCTCCGTGAGCAGATGTTCCATCTTTGAAGCTATCATCAGCAGGAGAACCTTCAAATACTATTGCAAAATCTGGTTTTACTTTATAAGCAGCTACTTGAGCTCCTCTTAGCCCTACCTCTTCTTGAGAAGCAAAAGCTCCAACTACATTTACATTACAGTTTTTATCTTTTAAAGATGAAAGAACTTCAATAGAAGCTACACAACCAAGTCTATTGTCAAAAGCTTTAGCTCTCATTACTCCAATTTTTTCATCATAAGTAAACTTTACATCTGGAACAATAGGATTTCCTACTTCTATTCCATATAGTTCAGTAGTTTCTTCATAACTACTAGTACCTAAGTCTATTGTTAATTCTGACATCTTAGGAAGTCTACTTTTTTCCTCATCAGTCATAAAATGAGGTGGCTTAGAAGTAACAGTTCCTAAATATTTCTCTCCCTTTTCATTTTTAACTATGACACTACTAGCAGGTACATTTCCTACATACCAACCTCCTAGTGGAAGAAAACTGATAGAACCATTTTTATTGATATTTTCTACTATAAATCCTACTTCATCAGTATGGCAATCTAAAGCTACAGTTGGTTTTTTACTATCTCTCTCTTTAAGTCCAGCAAATAGGTTATTTATTGAATCCCTCTCTAAACTTAAAAAATCTAGGTGAGATTTAATTTTTTCTATTACCTCATCTTCATATCCTGGTGCTCCAAAGGTATTAGTTAATTCTTCGGATAATTTAATAAGTCTTTCTTTCATCTTTGCCCTCCATTATTATTTATCAGATACTTTAAATTTTAATTCATTGAAACGAATATATGATGTTGGTTTCATTCCTTCTACATTTTTAGTAGAAGCTACAGTATTGTTAGTATAATACATAGGAATAACAGGTACATCAGTGTAGATTATATCTGCTACCTCTTTATATAACTCTTTTCTCTTTTCAACATCTATCTCTCTTTTTGCTTCATCTAAAACTTTATCCATTTGAGGATTGATATATTGAGAACGGTTTCCAGCAGAACCTAATTGTGAACTATGGAAGTTAGGATAATATCCATAATCTCCATCATAAGTAGATGGTCCCCATCCTAAGCTAAACATATCTAAATCTCCTCTTCCAGTAGCTGTTAAAAATGCTCCCCACTCTAGAGATTCTACCGTTACATCAAGTCCAATCTCTTTAAGTTGAGCTTGGATTATTTCAGACATTTGCATTCTTATAGGACTGTTACTTACTCCAATAGTTAATTTAGAACCAGTAAGTCCTTTCTCTTCTATTATTTTTTTAGCTTCTTCAGGATTATACTCCAAAGTTTTAGCTTCTGGAGTGTATCCAAAAACTCCTGGTGCTATGAAGCTATTAGCTTTTGAACAGAACCTAATAATATACTATCTATGATAGCATCTCTATCTATTCCCATAGCAATTGCTCTTCTTACATCTTTATCTTTTAAGATACCCTTATCAGTATTTAATCCTACATAGTTTACACTTATTCCACTTTGCTCCATATATACTAACTCTGGATTATCCATAACAAGTCTTCTAGATTCAGCATTTAAGTCTGCTGTCATATCTATCTCTCCTGTTTCTAATCCTATTACACTACTATTTTCCTCTGGAATAGCTCTAATAACAACATATTTAATACTTGGCTTCTCTCCAAAATAGTTGTCATTAGCTTCAAGAGTTATTCTATCTCCAACTTTCCAATCTTTATATTTATATGGTCCTGTTCCTACAGGATTATGGAATCCCTCTTCCCCTTTCTCTTCAAAATATTTTTTACTTATAATTGAAGCAGTCTTATGGCTAAGGTGTGCAAGCAGTGGAGCGAAAGGCTCACTAGTATGTATTTTTATAGTATTATCATCTACTACTTCAATATTATCTATTAAAGAGTAAAGATGAGCTACTTTAGGTAGTGTTTTAGCTCTTTCCAATGTAAATTTTACATCTTCAGCACTGAATTTATTTCCATTGTGGAAAGTTATTCCTTCATTAAGATGGAATAAAATTGTATTATCATCTAGTTGTTCCCAACTTTTTGCAAGACCTGGAACAATCTTTCCTGTCATCTCATCTATCTCAACTAATCTATCATAGATTACAGTGATAACTCTTTGTGAATATTGCTCAGTTGTATCTTGAGGATCTAATGTTTTACCTTCAGATATTTGAGAAAATACAAGAGTATCCTTTGTAGCATTTGCTGTATTTTCTTTATTTTCTCCACAGGCAGCAAGTAATCCTAGCATCATAAAAGAGAATAGTAATTTTTTTCTTATTTTCATGTAATCCCTCCCAGTTTATTTTTTAAATATGTAACTATAATATCATATTTTTAATATAATGTATAGTTGTTTTTAAATTATATAAAAATGAAAATAAATTTCAAAAATAAAAAATAAGAGATTTTAAATTAATTAAAGAAAATCTTAGTAAGATATTTTTTTAAATCTTCTCTAAGTTTATCTAATTCCTTTTGATAATTTTCATTAGAAAGTTTAGGATATCTATCATTTACAAATCTACCTAGATTTTTCATCCCCCACCAATTAGCTAAGTCATCATCAAAAACTTTGTAAGCTTTCATATAATTATCCCATTTTTCATCTTCTATACCTATTCCATCTCCGATAAAACCTCTTCCTCCACCAAGGTATCCACAGTTCATTATAGTGAATATTCCTTTTCCATTTAAAATTCCACGAGGTCCATTAGGGGTATCTATATAAGCAAATTTTTTTCCAAAAACTCTTTCCTGATATCCTTTTACTATAGAGGTAGCACTATCATGCCAGTTAGGATAAGCAAATATAATATAATCAGCTTTTGTAATAAAGTTTTGTTCAATGATTACATCTTCAGGAGTAGCTCCTATCCCATCTTTTTGAGAATAAAACTCATCAGGGTGTAAAACAGGGTTAAAATTCATTTTATATAAATCTCTAATCTCTACCTCTATACCATTTTCTTCCAAATATTTCATAGAGGTATATACCATATCAAAAAGTATAGAATTATCTCTATTATCTCCTACTATAAAGAGAGCTTTTTTCTTATTAGAATTTGTAAATCCATGAGGAATATATTTTGAAACATAAGAAGCTGGAACTACTGAAGCAGATGTTATTCCATCTAATTTTTCTCTCTCTTTTTCTGAAAGAGTAGAACTATAATTATTAGAATTGATTATTTTAATTTCTACTTTCTCATCTCTATTTATATAGTTATAGAGTCCAATTACCCCTAAACCTAAAAATCCCATCAAAATTAAACTTTTTAGTTGACTATTCATATTTTCACTTCCTTAAGTATTAGATCTCAATTGTTTTCTTTTTTCTTTCCAACTTGGCATATATTTTTCTACAAAATCCCAAAATTCCTTTTGATGATGTGGATATGGAATATGAGCTAATTCATGAAGAATAACATAATCGATTATATCCTTTGACTTTTTATAGAGTTGATGATTAAAGGTTATACTTCTAGAGAGAGTGTTACAAGAACCCCATCTAGTTTTCATATCCCTAAATTTTATCATTTTAGGAGAATAGCCTATACTTTCTCCTATCTCCATAGTTCTATTGATAACATAGGGATAAAAGTTGTCATATATCCATTGATTGATTAATTTTTTTCTCTTTTCAAAGCTATTATCTTTAAGGTAGATTATAAAGTTATTATCTTTAATCTCACACCTTTCTTGAAGAGATATTTCTAACTTGATAATATATGGAAATCCCAAATAATAGAATTTATCTCCTTCTTCAAACTTAGTTTCTAACTTTTTCCTCTCTTCTACTAGAGCTATTTTTTCTCTTATCCATTTTTCTTTTTCTTTTAAGAGAGATTCTATATATGAGTTTGGAATTTTTATTGGAGCAGATACAAGGACTTCTCCGTCACTATTTATTCTGATTGTAATATTTTTCATTTTTTTTCTAGTTATTTTTATCTTCATAATTTTTATTATATCATATTTTTTAGCTAAATAAAGATAAAAGAGAACTCTAACCATAAAAAATATATTGTTTTTTTTTATATTATCTCTTATAATATTATGTGAATAAGTAGGATTTATTAGGAGGTAAGAATGTTACAAAAACATAAAAGAAACTTCTCAATAATAGCACATATAGACCATGGAAAATCTACAATAGCAGATAGATTATTAGAGTATACTGGTGCTGTTTCTAAAAGAGAGATGAAAGAGCAACTTCTTGATTCAATGGATTTGGAAAGAGAGAAGGGAATAACTATAAAAGCTCAAGCTGTAACTTTATATTATAAGGCAAAAGATGGAATAGAGTATGAATTAAACTTAATTGATACTCCAGGACACGTAGACTTTATCTATGAGGTATCAAGATCATTATCAGCTTGTGAGGGAGCTTTACTGGTAGTAGATGCTGCTCAAGGAGTAGAGGCTCAAACTTTAGCTAACGTATATTTAGCAATAGAAAATAATCTTGAGATAGTACCTGTAATTAATAAAATAGATTTACCAGCAGCTGACCCAGAAAAAGTAAAAATTGAGATAGAGGATGTAATAGGATTACCAGCTGATGATGCTGTAATGTGTTCAGGTAAGACAGGAATAGGTATTGAAGATTTATTAGAAGCAATAGTAAAAAGAATACCAGCTCCAAATTATGAAGAAGATGCTCCTTTAAAAGCTTTAATATTCGACTCTAAATTTGATGATTATAGAGGTGTAATCACATATGTAAAAGTTTTAGATGGAAGTATTAAAAAGGGAGATAAAATTAGAATCTGGTCAACAGAGAAAGATTTTGATGTTTTAGAGGTTGGAGTATTCTCTCCTACTATGAGACCTCAAGATGAGCTTTCTTCTGGTTCAGTTGGATATATAATAACAGGAGTTAAAACAATACACGATACAAGAGTAGGAGATACTATTACTCATACAAATAATCCTTGTATATTCCCATTAGAGGGATTTAAACCAGCTCAATCAATGGTATTTGCTGGAGTATATCCACTATTTACAGATGACTATGAAGATTTAAGAGAGGCATTAGAAAAATTACAATTAAATGATGCTTCATTAACCTTTGTACCAGAGACATCAATAGCTCTAGGATTTGGATTTAGATGTGGATTCTTAGGATTACTACATATGGAGATTATAGTTGAAAGACTTAGAAGAGAGTACAATATAGACTTGATTTCTACTACACCATCAGTTGAGTATAGAGTAAATATGGATAAGGGAGAGGTACTTGTAATAGATAATCCTTGTGAATTCCCAGATGGTGGAAGAGGAAGATTATCAGTAGAGGAACCATTTATAAGAGGTAAGGTAATAGTTCCTAAGGACTATGTAGGAAATGTAATGGAGCTTTGCCAAGAGAAGAGAGGGATATTTATAGGTATGGACTTTATTGATGAAAATAGATCAATGCTTACTTATGAATTACCACTTGCAGAGATAGTGATAGATTTCTATGATAAATTAAAATCAAGAACTAAAGGATATGCTTCATTTGAATATGAATTAGTAGGATATAAGGAATCAGACTTAGTTAAGGTAGATATACTTGTATCTGGAAAACCTGTGGATGCTTTCTCATTTATAGCTCATAAAGATGGAGCTTACAGTAGAGGAAGAGCTATCTGTGAAAAGTTAAAAGAGGTTATCCCAAGACAACAATTTGAAATACCTATACAAGCAGCACTAGGAGCAAAGGTTATAGCAAGAGAGACTATCAAGGCATATAGAAAGAACGTTATAGCAAAATGTTATGGTGGAGATATCACAAGAAAGAAAAAACTTCTTGAAAAACAAAAAGAGGGTAAAAAGAGAATGAAGAGCATAGGAAATGTTGAGATCCCTCAAGAAGCTTTCGTATCAGTATTAAAATTAAATGATTAATCTTAGGGAGAAATTAAAATGAAAAAAATATTGGTGATTAGATACAAAAAAAGTGTAGGGGATACAATAATAGGAGCTACTCTTTGTGAAAGTATAAAGAAAAAATATCCAGATGCTAGAGTTGATTATTTGGTATATGAAAATTTAAAAGAGATATTCTACAATCATAGAGCTATAGACAATGTTTTAACACTAGATAGAAAAGCTGGATTAAAAGGTTGGTTTAAAACTTTAGGTGAGATAAGAAGAAATAAGTATGATGTAATAATTGATTGTAGAACAATAGTTATTACAGCTTTACTCTCTTTTTTCTCTGGAGCAAAGCTTAGAATAGGAAAGTATCATAAGTATAGATTTTTCTTCTATCATCACGCTATAAAAGGGTTTACAGAGAAGATGAATCAGATGAAAAAATATCATCAACTTCTAAAACCATTAGGGATAGAAGAGGTAAGTACAGAGTATGCTATCTGTCTAAAAGATGAAGAAAAGAATGAGTGGAAAAAAATAATGGAAGCAGAGGGAATAGATATGTCTAAGCTTATCATTCCTATGGCTGTAAATGCTAGACAAAGCAATAAAAAATATCCAGAGGAGTATATGTTACAAATAACAAAAACTCTTATAGATAAATATGATGCTCAAATTATACTATTCTACTCTCCATCAGAAGAAGCTTATGCTAAAGAGTTTTATAACAAGTTAGATTGTAATAAAAATATATTTATCAATCTAAAGACTAAAAATGTAAGAGAGTTAGCTTGTATATTTAGTAATTGTGATCTATTTGTAGGAAATGAGGGTGGAACAAGACACGTAGCTGAGGCAGTAGGACTTGCTAACCTATGTATAGTAGCCCCTCAAACTTGCAAAGAGGAATGGATAAGCAATGAAAATGATAGAAACCAATGTATCACAGTAAAAGATGTAAATGGTAGTGATTATGAGGATATCAAACCAGAGTATGTTCTTGAAAGAGCAGATAAGCAATTAAAATTATTTAATTTCTTCAATAAAAAAGTAAAATAATTATTTAGATAGAAAATTAAAAGAGGAGTAAAGCTTATAAGTTAAGCTTTCTCCTCTTTTTATATTATAAAGTTATATTTTTATTATAGTGGACTTTTCCTGTTTGATCTTTTATAGTAAGAGTGATTTTTTCTCCTTTTTTAACTCCACTAAGATTAATACTAGTAGTTATATTACTATTTCCAGTTCTTGCAGATATTCCTAGTCTTCCTTCTGATTTTATATTTTTTCTATTGATAACATAATCAAATTTTAAAGAAGTATTTCCTTTGGAATAACTATTAGCTGAGATAGTTAGTATCTCATTTTCAAATTGAGTAGAGATATTTTTTATTCCACCATCTATAGTAGAATTTTCTCCTACACCATAAACAGAAATCATAATAGCAGTAATCATCTGTACTTCACTAGAAATATTTTCACTTACTTCTTCGCTTCTTTTTATCTCTGCAGGTATTTCTGTGAAAGTTATATAACTTTTATACTCTCCATCTTTTAAATTTTTATCTGGAATAACTCTAAATCTTACAATCTGTTTTCCTGCTGGTTTTACAGATACAACTTTAGGGAAAACTTTTATATTAGAGTTTAAGTTATAATTTTCTCCAAATTTTTTATCACTTTCTGGAGCTATTCCAACTCTTAAAGGTGAGTCAGTGTTATTAACAATATACATCTCCTGTGTACTACTCTTTGATAAATCTACTTCAAATTTTGTAGGATAAATAGTAAAATTGAGAGCAAAAGAAAGTGTTCCTATAATGATAAATAAGCATAGTATTATAATTTTTTTCATATAAATTCCTCCTAATCATATTGAACTTTTACTGTAAATTTTCCTTTATATTTTCCAGGAATTACATTTCCAGCATCAAGTGTTCCACTAACATTAAAATTTACTTCCCCATTTTGTGGAATAATGATAGAATTGCTTTTAAGTCTAGTATTATTATAAAAAATATCAGCATAGTAATAAAGAGATTTAGATAAATCTCCAAAATCTACCTCTCCATTTGGAGCTAAAATAACTAGTACAGCTTCTTTTGTAGCATCCCACTCTCTATCTGAACTTGTAAAAGAAACAGTGATATTTGCACCCTCAGTTCCTCTTATATTTATTGTACCTTCTGTTTGTGGAGTATTTCTGTTACTATTTTTAGCTACTACTCCAAAGTTTACAGGAGTAGTTTCTATCTCTAATGGACCTAAAACTTCAGCATATACTTCCACATCAGCACTAGCGTCGCCTAAAGCAAAGGATAGAGTAGTTAGTAAAAATAAAAAAGTAGCTACAATTTTTTTCATATAAATTCCTCCTTTATATTTCATCTAGAATATCATCATATTTTTTATATTCTAATTCATCTGTAAATTTTTTAAAACCATCTAAAATTTTATCCCCATAATTTTTATATTCTTCATTTTCACCTACCTCTATTCCATCTAAAAATTTTAGTTTTTGTAGTATCTCTCCTCCTTTTCCATATATAATACTTTCACCATCTCTTTTTCCATCTTTGTAATTGATAATAGTTTTTAACTCTCCACTACTATAATAAAATTTCCATTCTCCCTCTCTTTTATTTAAAATATAGTATCCCTCAACTGTTTTTACACCTTGAGTAGTAAAGAGTAACAAGTTTCCATCTAATTTACCATAATTAAAATTAGCGACAGTTGATATATTACCATTTGTATAATAAGTAGTAAATTCTTTATTGAGTAATCCCATATCAAAATTCATTTCCATCTTAGGTGTTCCTTTATTATTAAAAACATTTATAGGTCCTTGGAGTTCTCCCTCTTTAAATCTATCTATTTCAAAAATATTTCCATTGGGATAAAAATATTTCCATTCTCCAATAGGTCTATCGTATTGATATTTAAGTATAGCTTTTAAATTTCCCTGAAGAGATTTTATTATCCACTCTCCATTTTTTAATCCATTACTAAATCTTCCTTCACAAATAAATTTTTCATTATCTATTATAATTTCGCCTTTGTAATATCCCTCTCTAACTCCTTCTAGATACTCTTCTTCAATATTATTTCCAATGAATTTACCAGAGAATGGAAGAGATTCATTTTTAAAATAGGCTATATTATCTATTAGTTTTTTATTTTTTATATCTTCAATTCTCACTTTAGCAAAAATAAAAGTAGAAAATATTAAAAAAATTGTAATTATATATCTTTTCAATTTTTTTCCTCCTTTTCCCCTTTTATCATTTCAGTATCTAAACCATCAAAATACTCTCCATCATCACTATTTTTGATTTCAATATCAATACTCTTAGTGGAAAAATCTACATTTTCATAGCCTAAATAATTAAATTTAATAGTATATTTACCTGGAAGAATATCTTCAAAGAAATACATACCATCAAATTCAGGTTCTGTTTCAGTAATAACTTCTCCATCTTGTTCTAATAAAATAGTAATCAATGATAAGTTTTGTACAAATTGCTTTTCAGTAAAATCTTTAGTTAGAACAATATTACCAGCTAAAAATGAGATTGCTTGTACAGGTATATCTAATTTTAATGATGATGAGTCCCTAACTTTTATTTTAATCTTTCCATCACTATTTTTGTAACCAGGATCAACACTTTTTCTATTTAAACTAATAGTTACAATTTTATTACTAGCTATTCCATCAGCTATATAATTTCCATTTTTATCTGTGATAAATCCCTTGTTATCTACTAAAACTTCAGCATTAGTTAGAGGAATATCTTCTGAATCAAATTGATGATTTCCATTTTTATCAAGATATACTTTTCCATATATCCAAGAATTACTTACAGAAGTTGTATTATCTATTTTTGCAAATGGAGCTTGAAGATTGATTAGTTTACTTGTTTCTATACTATTAGTAGTAGTTCTCTTGCCGTTTTCAGAAATATTAGTACTAGAAGAAACTCCTAAATGTACATAATTATCCCAATTTATAGTAAATACTATTCCATACCTAAATTTTTCACTGATATTAGAGTATCTAGTAAATATTCCAAAATCAAGATAAATTTTATCTTTTATAATTTCAATATCTCTTTTATTTAATCTTAGGTTGTAGTTTTGAGTATATTTTTCTTCTGCTCTCTCTTTTCCAATCTCTCCATCTAATATAACTGAAAAAATTCCAGAATAACTTACACTTGGATAAAAAACGTTGTAATCATATCCTCTATATAAATCTTTTTCCATTTTTAGTGAAAATGAAATAGGAGAGAAAAGAGATGTATACCAAGCTAGATATACATTGTCACTTTTATAATCTTTATTTTCTTCAAAAAAACTTTTACTGTTTATTCCAATTTCAAGAGAGTTTTTATTAAAAGTTTTTCCTAATGTTATAGAGCTATATTCTTTAAGATTACTTTCTTCATATATATATTTTGAATATTTTTCTTTAAGATACCTTAAAGTATAAGTTTTTAATTTTTGTTCAACTATAAAATTATAACTATTCTCTTTTTCATTTGTTTCATAATAATTTTTATAAGTAACAAGCGTTGGATAACTTTTATGCCCTGTATTAAAAAGAATATCATTTTGTAAAAGTTGATATTTTCTATTTTCAAAAGAGAGAAGTTCCATAGCACCAAGTCCTAATGTTAAATTATCAGTTATTCCATAATAAAAGTGAGAAACTCCTTGATTTTTTCCATCATTAGAGTTTTTTCCAAGTTGTAAGTTGACTCTACCTTTTCCTTTTTGAAGAATATCCATATCACTTAAAGAAAAAACTTTTTTATCTTCAACTCTTCCATCATTATAATATATTTTTAAAGTATAATCAGAGTTTAGAATACCGTCAACTATTCTAAATTCAAAATTTTTAGACTTAGGGTAGAGATAATCAATAAGAGAAAAATCTCTATATAATTCTATTATCTGAGCATTTTCAGCCTCACCCTTTATAATAGTAATTCCACCATCTCTTGTCATATATGTATCTTCATCTCTTATACTAATTCCAAGTACATCAGATCCTAAATTTATAAAATGTGGAGTTATCATAGAAAAACTTCCAATAACTAAATCATTCCCTTTCCAAAAGTCATTATAAGTAAGATTTCCATATTCAATCTTATTTTCTGGATAAAATTCTCCATTTAAATATAGGCTACCATATAAAAATTGAGTTCCATACTCATAATCTAAATTATAAGTACTCTTTTTTAAATTATATTTACTCCAATTGACTTTTAAAAATCCAGGAGAGATAAGTTGAGATTTCATCTCCATATCTATTTTATTATCTTGATGATTTTCTTCATCTAGCCTTAATCTATCTATCTTACTTTTTTCTCTTTGTTCATAAGGAAGAGGAAAGTTAGCTACTAAGGTAAGAGAAAGTAGTGAGAAATCAAAAGATATACTTTTAAAATTTAATTTTTCTTGAATAGAGGATATATTAGCATAAATACTATTATCCATAACAAAGGCTTCATTACTATCAAATTTTACATCAATAGTTTTATTATCTAAATTTCCATAAACTTTCATATTTTTTAAATCTATCTCTAAAGAATAGATTTCTAGAAAATACAATAGTGAATTTAATCCAACATAAACTTGATTATTTTCTATATCATATTTAACCATAAAAAAGCTATCTTTTAATTCTCCACATTTAATCTGAATAAAAGAATCTTCAAAATCATTATAATTTTCTATTGGGTAGGTAATTTGAGTAAGCAACAGTAGAAATAAAATAATTTTTTTAATCAAGATACTCCACCTTTACAGTAAAAAATCCACGATAAACTCCTCTACTAGTTTTTTTAGTTTGAGTTTCACCATCTATGAGGATATCTTTAGTGATAACTCTTCCATCATTTCCTACCCTATATGTATTTTTACTATTAGAAGACAATCTTCTAATTAATTCTTGACTATTATTATCTCTAAATCTTATATTAACAGTAAGAGTATCATTATTAGAATTTTTTATAGTTGTACTACTTGGAATATAAATATTTATACTTTTATTCTCTTCTCCCTCAATACTTAGATTAGCAGGTTCACCAGATTCTTTAGTAGAGAGTTTTTCTCCAGCTACTCCTTTTCCCAAGTTCATATTATTTAAAACTTTAATTTTTAAACTATGAATAGGTTTTAACTCTTTAGTATCTAAGTTCAAATAAACTGGATTGATACTAGAATTTATATACCCTATTTTTATATTTTCTTTTTCTCTACTTTGATTTAACCAATTAAAAACGAATTCTCCCTCTACCAAAATTTTAATCTCTTGCAATCCTTCGCCATTAGTAGTGTTTTTAAAATAGATCTTATTTCCTACTTTTGTTCCAGATATATTTGTTATCTTAAGTTCAGCTAAATTTATAAATGAATTATTACTATTAGTTTCTAATTGAAAAAAATCTTGAATATTACCATTTTCTTTGATTATACTTACTTCACTAGAAAATTTTAACCTACTAGTTGTTCCTATAACTAAATTATCATTTGAATATACTTTAGAAATCTCAGCAATATAATTTTTTCCAAAGGAAAAATAAGAGAAGATGAAAAAAATAATGAAAACTAATATTTTTTTCAAGCTATTACCTCCTTACTCTTCAAGAGCTCTATTGATTAAGATATATAATGAATGGTGTTCTAAAGGAATATATGGTAATTTTTTAGAAATTTCATTTACTCCTTCCATAAAGATTTTCTCTCTCTTTTCTAAATTCTCTTCCTTTTCAAACCTATTTTCAAAGTAATTTATCTCTTTATAGAGATTATCATCATAAATATCATAAAGAATAACCTTTCCTAAAGATATTCTTGGATATTTTTTATTGAAAACTAAATGTTGAAGAGCTATATCAAAATTTTTGGATTTTATTTTATAATAGTAAGCATCTACTTGATAAGGAAGAGTTTTTACTATAATTCCATATTTCTTTAATCTATTTTTTATATTCTCAGCTAGTTTTCTATCTTCTTCAGTATTTAATATCATAAGTTCAACAATTTTTTCTTTATCATTTAAAGTATTTAATTCTTTATTTATATTAAAATTTTTAACTTTATCAATATTTTCTAAATTTTTACCATAAATTTCTGGTGGTAAAAGAGATTCTTCCGTATTTAAAATATTATTTAGAATTTTTTTAAATTTTAAATCTCTATTTTTATTAAATACTAAGGCAGTAGTTACTATATTTTCACTTTTTTTAATATCAATATTTTTTTCATCAATAATTTTTAAATTTTTACCATTTTTAATATCAAAATTAGTAATATCATAAATTACATCAGAGTTATTATTAAAAAGAGAGAGTAATCTATCTTGAATTGAAAAAATTCTATCAATAATAATTTTTTTGTATGGAAATTCTATATTTGAAAGAGTAACACTATCTTTTTGTAAAGCTTCAACTTGATATAAACCTGTGCCAATAATTTTACCTGCTTTTTCTTTTATAATAGAACTCATAGTGTGCGAAAGAGTTTCAAATATATATTTGTCTTCTTGACTAAATTTGATAATAAACTCTCTATTATTAATAATTTCTATTTCTTCTATATTTTTATAAAACTCCTTTAAAGCTCCTTGAGTTTTTACTCTCAGTAAAGAATTTTTTACATCTTCTGATGTAAGAGAAGTTCCATCTTGAAATTTTATTCCATCTTTAAGTTTAATATATAACAGCTTTTTTGTTATATAATAATACTCTTGAGCTAACTTAGGAGTGATTTTACCATCAATATCTATTTCAAAAAGAGTATCATAGATAAATCTAAAAGCTCTTTTAGAGTAAATATCTGTTAATTTGATTGGGTCAAGAGTAGTAACCCTTAATTCTTGTGAGATTCTTATCTTATTTTTTTCTTCTTTTTTTTCAAAAATATAATCTTCTAACTCTGCAAAAGAGAGTTGACTAAATAATAATATAAAAATAAAAAATAATCTTTTCATATTTCACCACACTTTCATATAAGAAAAAAGCAATTATAAATTTAGAAAATACTCTAACTTATAATTGCAAAATAAACACTTCTAAATAAAGAATCTTTCAGTCTTTTATTATATTCTTTTCTATTCTAAGTGTAGCTCTATTTTATTTAAAAGTCAATAGTAAAATAAAAAATAAAAGAGAAAAATTTACCTAGTTTAAATAAATTTTTCTCTTTAAGAATTTAATTTTAAATTTTATTTTAAAAGATTATTTAATTTTTTAATAAACTCAACAGGATTTTCTATTTGGAATCCTTCAAGCATAAGAGCCTCTGTATAAAGAATATCTAATAAATCATCAAATTTAGGAGTATCTTTACACTCTTGAAGTTTTGCAAATAGAGGGTGTTCTGGGTTTAGTGCTAAAATCTTTTCAGCTTTTATATTTTCATTTCCAGGAATTTGAGAAAGTACTTTTTCCATCTCAAGAGAGATTTCTCCCTTAGCAAGTAGAGCAGAAGCACCACTACCTAAGTTATTACTTAGCTCAACATCTACTATTTTTCCTGTTAAGCTCTCTTTTATCTTATCTAGCATAGATTTATTGTCTTCAGATAATTTTTTAATCTCTTCCTCTTTTTCTTTGTTTTCCTCTAATTTGAAATCAGAATCACTTATAGATTTGAAAGTTTTTCCTTCAAACTCATTCATAGTTTTTAGAGCAAACTCATCAATCTTATCAGTTAAGATTAAGACTTCTATTCCTTTTTCTTTTAGAGCTTCCATCTTAGGTAGAGATTTTACAGTGGCTAAATCCTCTCCTACTACATAAAGAATCTCTTTTTTCTCTTCTCCCATACGCTCTACATACTCTTTCAATGTAACATATTTATCATCTAGAGAACTTCTAAATATTAATAAGTTTTGAAGTTTGTCTTTATTCATTCCAAACATATCGTGGATACCAAATTTTATATTTCTACCAAAAGCTTCCCAGAACTCAATATATTTTTCTCTATCATTTTTTAAGATATATTCAAGCTCTGATATGATTTTTTTCTCAAGATTTTTAGAAATAGCAGTAAGCTCACTATTTTGTTGTAAAATCTCTCTTGAGATATTTAGTGATAAATCATCACAATCTACAAGCCCTTTTACAAAACTAAAATATTCTGGAATTAGCTCATCACATTTATCCATTATAAAGACATTTTTTGTATAAAGTTGTAATCCTTTTTTATAATCTTTTGAGTAAAAATCCATTGGAGCTTTTTTAGGAATATATAGTAAAGCTGTATATTCAATACTACCTTGTACTTTTAGATGAAAGTGGAACATAGGATCTTCCCAATCGTGGAAAGTAGATTTATAGAACTCATTATAATTTTCATCTTTAAGTTGAGATTTATCTGTTTTCCAAATTGGTTTTGTAGAGTTAATTGTTTCATCATTGAAAATAATTGGATATCTTACATAGTCAGAGTATTTTTTAACTAAATCTCTTATCTTCCAATCTTCTAAGAAAGTCATAAACTCCTCTCCATCTTTTATAGTAAGAGTAATAGAAGTTCCTCTCTCTTTTTTTTCAAACTCCTCTATCTCATAAGAACCATCTCCAGTAGATGTCCACTTTACTCCCATATCAGATTTTGGAGATTTTGTAATAAGAGTCATCTTATCAGCTACCATAAATCCAGAATAGAATCCTACTCCAAACTGTCCAATAATATCTATATCATCTTTTGAAGTGTTTTCTAATTTTTCTTTAAAAGCTTTTGAACCAGATTTTGCAATAGTTCCTATATTTTCAGCTACCTCATCATAAGTCATTCCTATTCCATTATCTGTAATTGTTATCTCTTTTTTATCCTTATTTACTGATAGAGTTATTTTAAAATCCTTATCTTCTCCTAAAATTTCACTATTAGTAAGAGCCTCAAATTTTATCTTATCAATAGCGTCACTAGCATTTGATATAAGCTCTCTTAAAAAAATCTCTCTATTTGTATAGATAGAGTGTATCATCAAGTTTAATAATTCTTTAGTTTCTGCTTGAAACATTTTTGCTTCTTTTCTCATTTAAAAATTACCTCCTTAGCACTCTAATAAATTACTGGCTAACAATTAATATATACCATAATCAATAAAAGTTGTCAATAATTTTTTATATTATAAAATTTTTGATTCAAGTTAAATAAAAAATAAAATAGTAAAATTTTTACTCTTAATATTTTAATAACTATTGAAATATAAATATATTTTATGGTAATATTTTATTGTAAAATAAATGAAATGTATTATAAACAAATAAAAAATTCTAAAATAAAATCAGTAAAATTTTTACTAATTAAGAGAAAGGAAGAGGATAAATGATAAACTTCAATGAAAAAAATAGAGAGTTTCATTTACAAGGGAAGAATTTTAGTTATGTTTTCAATGTTATGCAAAATGGACAATTAGGGCAACTTTATTTTGGAAAAAAAATAAGACATAGAGAAGATTTTTCACATTTTTTCTATAAACCTGAGGTTGGAATTGGAATAATAGCTCATTATGAAGAGGATCCAGGATTTTCATTAGAGTATTTCAAACAGGAGTACCCATCATATGGAACAACAGATTTTAGAAAGCCAGCTTTCGAGATAGAGGATGAGAATGGAAGTAGGGTAAGTAATTTTGTATATAAAGGATATAGAATTTATAAGGGGAAAGAAAAATTACAAGGATTACCAGCTACTTATGTGTTATCAGAAGAGGAAGCTGAAACTTTAGAGATTACTTTAGAGGATGAAGTTTTAGAATGTAGATTATATCTTACTTACACTATTTTCAATGAAAGAGATATTTTGACTAGAAATGCTAGATTTGAAAATTATGGAAAACAAAATCTAAAATTAAATAGAGCAATGAGTTTATCATTAGACTTACCAGATTATAACTATGAGATGTTACACTTTTCAGGAGCTTGGGCTAGAGAAAGACATCTTAAAACTAGAAAATTAGAGGTAGGAAATCAATATATAGATAGTACAAGAGGAGCAAGTAGTGCTCATCAAAATCCTTTTATTATTTTAAAAAGACCTAATACAGATGAGGATATGGGAGAGGCTATTGGATTTTCCTTAGTTTATTCTGGAAATTTTTTAGCACACGTAGAGGTAGATCATTTTGATGCTACAAGGGTAACTATGGGAATAAATTCTTTTGATTTCTCTTGGAACTTAAATGGAGGAGGAAGTTTCCAAACACCTGAAGCTATAATCTCTTTTACAAGTACAGGACTTAATAGTTTAAGTCAAAATTTTCATTCACTATACAGAGAAAGACTTATGAGAGGAGAGTGGAAAGAGAAAGAGAGACCAATTCTTATAAATAACTGGGAAGCAACATATTTTGATTTTAATGAAGAAAAACTTCTAAATATGGTAAGAAAAGCTAAAAAACTTGGATTTGAACTTTTTGTATTAGATGATGGTTGGTTTGGAAAGAGAAATGATGACAAAAGTTCTTTAGGAGATTGGTTCCCTAACTTAGAAAAATTACCTAACGGTATAAAAGGTTTGGCTGAAAAAATAGAAACTGAGGGAATGAAATTTGGACTTTGGTTTGAACCAGAGATGATAAGTAAAGAGAGTGAACTTTATAAGAAACATCCTGATTGGATATTAGGAGTAAAGGGAAGAAAATTGTCACTAGGAAGAAATCAATATATCTTAGATCTATCTAGAGAAGATGTACAAAATTATATAATTTCTGTACTTGATGAGAGATTTGCTGAAGCTCCAATATCTTATGTTAAATGGGATATGAATAGAAATATGACAGAAATAACTTATGGAGATTTACCTCATAAGTATATTTTAGGACTATATAGAATATTAGAAAAAATAACTACAAAATATCCACATGTACTATTTGAGTCTTGTGCTTCTGGTGGTGGAAGATTTGATGCTGGTATGTTATATTATATGCCGCAAGTATGGACAAGTGATGATACTGATGCAATAGTTAGATTAAAAGTTCAACATGGGACTTCAATGGGATATCCATTACTCACTATGGGGGCTCATGTTTCAGATATTCCTAACCATCAAACCGCTAGAAAAACAAGTTTAGATATTAGAAATCATGTAGCTTATTTTGGAAACTTTGGTTATGAGTTGAATCCACTTATTTTTGATGAAGAGATGGATAAAAAAGTAATTAAATATTTAGATTTCTATAAAGAAAATAGAAAATTAATTCAATTTGGGGATTTTTATAGAATAGAGAGTCCATTTGAAGGAAATACAACATCTTGGATAGTAGTCAACAAAGATAAATCTGAAGCTTTAGTTGGATATTTCCAGATTTTAGCTGAACCAAATCCTGGTTATAATAAAAAAGTTATTTTAAAAGGATTAGATCCAGATAAAAAATATTTAGTCAATGACGAATTTGAAGCTTATGGAGATGAACTTATGAATATGGGAATAGTTTTCCCGCAACCTGATAGATATTTTTCTAAAGATTCAGAAACACAAGATTTTCAAAGTAAAATATTTAAATTGAAAGAGATAAAATAAAATATAAGGGGGATAAAAAAATGGTAGATTTTAAAATGAAACTTTCATATGGAATAGGAGCGTTAGGAAAAGACTATGCTTGTGCTATAATATATATTTTCTTAATGTATTATTTAACTGACGTAGTAGGGTTAGTACCTGCTTTTGTTGGAACACTGTTTCTAGTAGCAAGATTATGGGATGCAATCAATGATCCTATGATGGGAATGATAGTTGACAATACAAGAAGTAGATGGGGAAAATTTAGACCTTGGATACTTATAGGAACTATTTTAAATGCTGTGGTTTTAATTGCTATGTTTTTCAAACCTAATGGATTAGAAGGAAAAATGTTATATGCTTATATCTCTGTTGCTTACATCTTATGGGGAATGACTTATACAGTAATGGATATACCTTTCTGGTCTATGATACCAGCTCTATCTAGTGACAAAAAAGAGAGAGAAAAGATAGCAGTTGTACCTAGAATATTTGCTAGTTTAGCGTGGTTAAGTATAGGAAGTTTTGGATTACCAGTTATAGGATTACTTGGAAATGGAAATGAGGGAAGAGGATTTTCTCTACTAGCAGTTGGAATAGCAATTTTCTTTATATTTGCTTCAACTTTAACAGTTATAAATGTAAAGGAACAAATAGTAAGTGACCAAAAAGCTCCAAAGGTAAATTTAAAAGATACATTTAGATTGATTTTTAAAAATGACCAACTAGTAGCTTTAATAGGAACAGTTTTAATGTATAACTTAGTTGCTCAAATATCTGGAGGGGTAGCTATATACTACTTCAAATATGTAATAGGAAGAGAAGCACTATTTTCAGTTTTTACAGGATTTTCTGGAATAGCTGAAATAGCAGCATTAATGGCTTTTCCAATGTTATCAACTAAAATAGGAAGAAAGAAAGTATTTTTCTTAGCTTGTAGCTTACCAGTTATTGGTTTTGGGTTATTATGTTTAGCTGGATATATTGCTCCAGAAAGTGCTACTTTAGTTGCTGCTTGTGGAATTGTAGCTAAATTAGGATCAGGACTTTCTTTAGGTATTTCAACAGTTATGTTAGCTGACGTTGTTGATTATGGAGAATATAAATTTGGAAGTAGAAATGAAAGTGTAATTTTCTCTGTCCAAACACTACTTGTTAAATCTGCTTCAGCTGTAAGTGGTTGGTTAATAGGAATAGGATTGTCTTTAGTAGGATATGTAGCTAATGTACAACAAACAGCTTCTGCTATAATGGGAATAAGAAGTTTAATGATAATTTTCCCTATGTTATTATCAGCTATGGGATATGTAATATATAAAAAGTATTATAAATTAAATGATGAGTATTACGATGAGATTGTAGAAAAATTAATGGAAAATAGAAAACAAAGAACAGTTTAATAAGGAGAAATAGTATGTGGTTAGGAGTAGATTATTATCCTGAACAATGGGATATATCAATGATAGATAAGGATTTAGACAATATAATAGAACTTGGGAGTAATGTAATCAGGATAGGAGAGTTTGCTTGGCATATTATGGAAAAGGAAGAAGGAAAATATGATTTTTCCTTCTTCGATATGGTTATAAAAAAAGCTAGTGAGAAAGGACTAAAAGTAATTTTTGGAACACCAACAGCTACAATTCCAGCTTGGCTTGCTAAAAAATATCCTGAAGTATTATCAGAATTTGAAAATGGTCAAAAAAGAAGATTTGGTGGACGCCATACAAGCTGTTATAACAGTGAAAAATATGTAGAGTATTCTAAAAAAATTGTAACAACTCTTGTAGAACACTATAAAGATGAAAAAAATATAGTGGCTTGGCAACTTGATAATGAGTTTGGACATGAAGGAAGCGATGAGTGTTTCTGTAAATGTTGTGAAAGAGAATTCCAAAAATTCCTTTCTAAAAAATTTAATGGAGATATCAATAAATTAAATGAAACTTATGGAACAACTTTCTGGTCTCAAGAGTATAACTCTTTTGAAGAGATACCTGTACCAGCTGCCACAATTACTACTCATAACCCAGCTTTAAGATTAGATTGGGAAAGATTTAGAAGTGAGAGTATTGTAAAATATTCAGATATGCAAATTGAGATAATTAGAAATATAATTCCAGAGGCAGTAATTATCCATGACTTCCCAGGTGGAGGATTAGATAAGCATGTGGACTACTCTAAGTTAGCAGAAAAATTAGATGTAGTAGCTTACAATAACTATCCAGTATGGGGAGGACAAAAGAAACCTATTCCACCTTGTGGAATAGCTTTTGGTTTGGATTATATGAGAGGGTTGAAAAGACAAAATTTTTGGATAACAGAGGGGATAATGGGAGCTCAAGGACATGATATAACTGGATATCTTCCAAGACCTAATCAAGCTAAGATGTGGTCATATCAAGGTGTAGCTAGAGGGGCTGAAACATTTATTTACTTCAGATATCGTGGAGCTACTAAGGGAGCAGAACAATTTTGTTATGGGGTAATAGATGCTGACAACCAAAAGAGAAGAAAATTTTATGAAGTTCAAAATTTCTTTAGAGTAGCTAAGGAAAATGAAAAATTTTTAGAAACTTCAATAGAGAGTAAAATAGCTATGATATATGACTATGATTCATTAGCATCTTTTAGAATACAAAAACAAAGTATATTATTAGATTGTCATAGTGAGATGAAGAGAATACATAAAGTTTTCTATGAAAAAAATATAATGATAGATATCATTCCTCATACAATGGATATTTTTAAATATGAAGTAGTAATCCTTCCATTTATGATAATTTGGAAAGAAAAGTTTGTAGCTAAGATAAAAGAGTTTGTAAATAATGGTGGTAAAGTTGTATTTACTTACCGTAATGCTATAAAAGATATAGATAATAACTTGACATTAAATGAGATGTTACCTGTAAGATATACTGATTTAACTGGAGTATATATAGAGGAAACAGAAAGCTTACAAGAGTATGATGAGTTACCATTAAAAGGTATAGGAGAATTTGAAGGAGTAGAGGGAAGAGCTGGAATATTTAGAGATATGCTTGTACCTACTACTGCACAAACTTTAATGAAATATGATGATAAATTCTATAATGAGTTTTCAGCTGTGACAAAAAATAAAGTTGGGGCTGGAGAGGTTTACTATATAGGTTGTGGATTAGAAGATAAACTTATGACTAAGGTTATGGAAAAAGTTCTTGAAGGAACAGATATAGTAGAGGAGATTACTCCTGAAGGTGTAGAGGTAGTTGAAAGAGGAAATCTAGAAAATAGAGTAAAAATCTATATAAATCATAATGATTATTCAGTTAAGGTAAAAGATTTTGAGCTTGCACCTTTTGAATGTAAAGTTGTTAAATAACCTACTACTCTCTCTTGATTTCAATTTAAAAAATTAGAATAATTCAAGAATGACGAAGAACGAAAGTCATTCTTGAATTTTATTTATTAAGAATTTTTAATATTGACTATATAGTTTTATCTTTTACACTTTCTCTCTCAATAAGATTACAAGGCATAATAACTTTTTTTACCCCGTGTTCTCCTTCCCAAAGTTCTTCCATAAGTCTTATAGCTGCATCAGCATACTCTCTCATAAAAATTCTTATAGATGAAAGAGCTGGAGTAGCAAATTCAGAAAGAGGAGTATCGTTGAAGGTAATAATACTTACATCTTCAGGAATTTTTATATTTTTTTCACTAAAAGCTTTTAAAATACCAGAAGCAATAGCATCAGATGAGATAAAGAAAGCACTTGGTAATTTAGAATTTTTTAAAAATTTAATAATGTTATTATAACCAGATTTTGAATTCATCTCACACTCAACTATATATTTTTCATTAAAGAGATTATGCCCTTCTAAAAAACTTTTAAAATATACATATCTAGAGTCTATCTCCCATTCTTTTGTATTACCAAAAGTATATTTACTTCCAATAAAACCAATATCTTTATGCCCTTTATCTAAAAAATGTTTTAAAGCAATTCTTACTCCTAATTGATAGTTGGGAATAATACTGTGATAGGTCAACTCATCAGGAGATGAATCTATAAAAACAATATTTCTAGTATAGGATTCAAAATCAGCTATTTCCTCTAATGTAAATCTTCCTATTGGAAATATCCCATCTAATTTCTTTTTATTGATTTTTATAAAGTTTTTATCTTTATTTCTAAAAAGAGAGATAACCTCTATTCCTTTTTCTAAACAAACTTCTTCTAGAACATTTTTCATCATAATATAGTAAATATCTTTTTTCTGCTCTTCTAATTCAAACATTTGAGCTATACCAATCTTATACTTTTTAGCTTTTCTATCTTTGTATCTCTGTCCTATTGTTTTATAGTTTAATTTGTTAGCTATCTCTATAACTTTTTCTTTAGTTTTATTAGAAACATTTAAGGTAGTATCATTGTTTAATATTCTTGATACTGTTGTTATTGAAACATCGCTTAATTCAGCTATCTCTTTAAGTGTTGCCATAAATATCTCCTATCTCTATTTATCATAATTTTAGTTAGATATATAAGAAAATTCAAGAATGATGAAGATTGATAAGAATAAATAGAGCAAGTCAGCGAAGGTAAATGCTAAAAAACACAACTGTCTGAGACGAAGTCGAGTTTTGTGTTTTTAGTGAACCAAGCCATACTTGCTCTTTATTCTTTGAACGAAAGTCATTCTTGAAGTATTTTAATTAATTATAACGGTCTCTAATGTTCTTTACAATTTTTATATTTTGTTTATGAATATCTTGTTTAAAACAATAATTTTATGCTAGATGTAAATAGTGAGTACATACTAAGAAAAATACTATTAAAGCACAAGCATCTATTATAGTAGTAATAAATGGACTTGCTATAATAGCAGGGTCTAGTTTAAGTCCTTTAGCTATAATAGGAAGAGTACTACCTACAACTTTAGCTATAATTATTGTAATAAATAGGCTAAGAGATATAGCAAAGGAAACAGCGAAATTAATATCACTTAGGTAGTAAATAATTAAAAAGTTTACTACAGATAAAACTACACCAATTATTACACTAACTCTTAACTCTTTCCAAAATATCATACCAATATCAGATAACTCTATCTCTTCAAGTGCTATTCCACGAGTAATTAACATAGAAGATTGAGAACCAGCATTTCCACCAGTAGACATAAGCATAGGAATAAAAGAGATAAGTACAATAGCTGATTGTAAAACTCCCTCATAAGTTCTAATTATAATACCAGTAAAAGTTGCTAGTATCATTAAAATTAAAAGCCAACCTATTCTCTGTTTAACTAAAGAGAAAACAGATTCTTTTAAATACTCTTCATCAGATGGAGCCATAGCAGCCATCTTTTGCATATCCTCAGTATTTTCTTGGTCGATTACATCTACTACGTCATCTATTGTAATAATACCAACAAGTCTATCTTCATTATCCACAACAGGCATAGATGTCAAATCATATTTTCTAAAGTCAGAAGCGATGTTTTCTTGGTCATCAGTAGTATGACAACTTACAAAATTTGTTTCCATAGCTTCTCTAAGTGGTACATCATCATCTAAAAATATTAGTTTCTTAAGTGAGATATATCCTACAAGTTTTCTTTGATTATCTATTATATAACAGATATCAATAGTTTCATTATCAATTCCAAATCTTTTGATAGAGTGTAATGCTTGTCCAATATTCATATCATTTTTTAAAGATAGATACTCTACAGTCATAACACTACCAGCACTATTTTCTGGATATCTTAAAAATTGGTTAATCAAATTTCTCATATCAGAAGAAGTATTTTGTAGAATTTTATCTACAATATTTGCTGGCATCTCCTCTATAAAGTCAACAGTATCATCAATAAACATATCATTTACAATATTACGTATCTCCTCATCAGTTATGTTTTCAATGATTTCTTGTTGCTTATCAGAAGAAAGATAAGAAAAAATATCTGCTGATAAACTCTTAGGTAAAATTCTAAAAAGCTTTAAGCTTTGTTCCTTGCTCATCTCCTCAAATAGCTCTGCTATATCAACAGGTTGTAAATCAACTAATATCTCCCTTACTTTGTTAAGCTGATTAGTCTCTAATAAATGATAAATATCTTCCAACGGAACCTCCATATAAAAAACCTCCACATAATAAAATTTCTCTTTATATAGATTACCATTTTAATTGAAAAAAGGCAAATAAAAATTCTATATTACTACAAAAGATTTAATAAATATTGTATAATATATTTGAATGAAAAATTAGGAGGATAAAAATGAATATAAAAGCTAGAGTTATCAGCTTAATTAAAGAAGTAGAAAATGGAAAATTTTCTAATATAGCATTGAATGAATATTTTAAAGAGAATAATCTTTCTAAAAAAGAGAGAGGTTTTATAACTGAGCTTTTTTATGGAGTAATTAGAAATAAGATATTTCTTGACTATGAGATAGATAAAAGAACTACTACTATAAAAAAAGATTGGATAAGAAATATTTTGAGAATATCTATGTATCAAATAAGCTTTATGAATAGTGATGATAAAGGAGTTATCTGGGAAGCCACAGAGCTTGCTAAGAAAAAATTCAGTGTTCCAGTTGGAAAATTTATCAATGGAGTATTAAGAAGCTATCAGAGAGAGTGGCAAGAAGATGTAAAAGAGTTAAAAGAGAGTGGAAAAAATTATATATATCTTTCATACCCAGAGTGGTTTTATAATAAACTTGTTTCTGAGTATGGAGAAGAGGAGGGAGAGTTATTTCTACAATCTCTAAAAAAAATTCCTTATATCAGTTTTAGAGTAAATAGATTAAAATATAGCTGTGAAGAGTTTGAAAAATTATTAGAAGAGAAAAAAATAGATATAATAAAAAAAGTGGATAGTGTATACTATGTAGATTCTGGAATATTACTGTATAGTGATGAATTTAGAGATGGAAAAATAATAGTACAAGATGCCTCATCATATCTATCAGCTAGAAATTTAAATCCAAAACCTGATGAATCAGTACTAGATACTTGTAGTGCTCCAGGTGGAAAGACTGCTGTACTAGGAGAGCTTATGGAAAATAGAGGAGAGCTATTAGCCCTAGACATATATCCACATAAATTAAAATTAATAGAAGAAAATTGTCATAAATGTGGCGTAGATATTGTTAGAACTGTGAAGATGGATGCTAGAAAATTAAAGGAGCAAGGAAAGAAATTTGATAAGATATTAGTAGATGCTCCATGTAGTGGTTATGGTGTACTTAGAAAAAAACCAGAGGCTATATATAATAAAAATTCTGAAAATGTAGAGGAATTAGCTAAACTTCAGTTTGAAATTTTAGAATCAGCTTCTCAAGTTTTAAAAGATAATGGAGAATTGGTATATAGTACTTGCACTATTTTAAAAGAGGAAAATGGAGAAAATATTAAAAAGTTTTTAGAAAAATATCCAAATTTTGAAACAGTAGAGCTATATATTCCTGAAAACGTAAATGGAAGCTATGACAATGTAGGTGGATTTACTGTAGATTATAAAGAGGATATTTTAGATGGATTTTATATAGTAAAACTTAAAAAAATAAATAGAAAGGATAGTTATGTTAGAAGAATTAAAAGAAGCAAATGAATATATAATAAGCAAGATAAAAGAGAATGATGAATTAATACTTGAGATGGAAAAATATGCTAGGGAGTATAATGTTCCAATAGTTACTAAAGAGGTAGCTGAATATCTTAAATTTATAGTAAAAAGTAATGGGATAAAAAATATATTAGAAGTAGGAACAGCTATTGGTTATTCTGGAATATTAATGGCTAAAGAGATAGAAGAGAATGGTGGAAAACTTTATACAATAGAGATAGATGAAGAAAGATATAATCTAGCTCAAGAAAATTTTAAAAAGTCTGGATTAAATAATATTGTATCTATAAAAGGAGATGCAGTAGAAGAGATTAAAAAAATAGATGAAAAATTTGATTTTGTCTTTATTGATGCTTCTAAGGGACACTATATGGAATTTTTTGAAGATTCATATAAATTATTAAATAAAGATGGAATAATATTTATTGATAATATTATGTTCAGAGGATATCTATATAAAGAGTATCCAAAGAGATTTAAAACAATAGTAAGAAGGTTAAATGAGTTTATTGAGTATCTATATTCAAGAGATGGAGGGGAGTTTGTACTTCTTCCTTTTGGAGATGGAATTGGTCTTTTCCGCAAGAAAAAAACCGAAAATACAAACGAATAAAACATAAAGAAAAGAGAGGATAATTAAATTATTCCTCTCTTTCTTTATAAGAAATATAATCAGCTAAGAAGCCTTTGAAAGCTAGGTGATAAGAATTTTTATATTTTTCAAAATATACTCTTTCTTTTAAAGAGTATGTTCTTCTAAAAGCTTCAAGTTTTTCTTTTTCTCCATAGAGTTCTATATGCTTTTTATATAACTCTATTTTGAAATCTGAAGTATCAATAGCTATATCTACATATTTTAAAAACTCTTTAGGTATAGATGTTGAGTTGTAAATATAACCATCCTTCAATTGTTTTTTTAAATGATTAATATCTTTATTGAATTTAATACCCCAGGTACGAAGTGAAAACCCGCTTTTATATAATTTAAAGATAGTTGCTATCTCTTTATTATTTGATAATTTGGGATAATCTTTCTTAAATTCTTCAAGAGAATAATCCAAATTATTTATAGTTAAATAAGAGGTTATATTATACAGCTCGCCTTTAAAATCACTTCTTTTAAAATATAAGAACCAACTTCCAAAGATCTTTTTTAATTCCAAAATTGAATATTTTTCCAAAATTTTCTCTTTTATTATTAACATAGCCGCTCCTAAAATTTTAAATGGATGTAGAATCTATAATCATTTACCATTTCGATTTCATCTATTATAAGTTTTAAAAAATTATTTATTTTTTCTGGAGCTTTTTCCTTTTCTAATTTAAAAAAATATTTTTTTAATATCTCTGAATTTTTATTAGTATTTTTTTTATTAGTAATTAATGTAGTTAAATTTTTGATTTTTTCCTCCAGGAACGCCTTTTTTTCTTTTAACTCTTTCATTAACTTTTCGAAAACTTCCTCAGATATAAGAGAATTTAATAACTGCCTGGCTAGGAGTTCTTCTTTTCTAGAGAGAGAAGCCAACTCTTTTTTATAAAGAACTAATTGAGATTGATAATCATCAAATTTAGTATCAATGTTCTCTACTTCTAAAGAAAAAATAATTTTTTTTAAAGAAGCCATAACTTCTTCAAATAACTCTTCTTCATGAATACCAATAGCACCACACCCAAGACTTTTATATTTATCAGAAGTTCTACAATAATATAGGTTCTCTGTTTTTCTAGAAATTTCATTGGTTGATTTTTTTAAATAATTATATTTATTTACAACCCGATACATCTTTCTTCCACAAGTACATTTTATTAAATCTTTAAAGATATATACATCTGTATTTCTTTCAACCTTAATATTTTTTAATTTACCTTGTACCAGGGAAAAAGTACTTTCATCTATAATAGGCTCATGGATCCCATTCAACACTTTATAATCTTTATGAAGAATTTTTTTCTTATTAATTATTTCAACAGAATGGAATTTTAATTTTCCAATGTAGACGGGATTTTCTAATAATCTTCTAACCTTTTTTACTTCATATCCAAAAAAATTAGCAATGGATTGTCTGGTTTTTCCATCAAGAAAAAGTTTAAAAATAGTTTTAACCTTTTCTGCATCCTCTGGAACTATTACCAGCTCTTTATTAACTAATTTATATCCCAAGGGAGCTGGTCCTCCAGTCCATCTCCCTTGCTCTGCTAATTCAGTCATTCTGTCCTTACTTCTTTTAGCTGTTTTCCTTCCCTCTCTAGCATCTAATAAATTTAAAAGATTAGTCAGAAAGGTATCATCAGCATCTTGTAAGTCTAACCAACCATGTGTAACAGTATAAACTTTAACATTATGAACTCTTAATAATCCATAAAATATATGATGCTCCAATTCATCTCTTGTAAGCCTAGAACTTTCATACAATACTAAAGTATCAACTAAATTATTTTGGATATCTTCTTTTAATTTACTATATTGTTCTCTGTCTTTATTGTACCCAGATGCTACATCATAATAAACTTTTATATTTTGAAGATTTATTTTTTTAGCAGCTTTTTTACACATATCTATAAGACTTTGTATATTTTGCTTTTCTGTGCTTTCCCTGCAATAAATAGCTGAAATTTTAGCAGGAAAAGAAGAACTATTCGACATTTAATTCTTCTTTAGCTGCTTGTAATAATAGTCTTAAGATAGTATTTTTCTCTTCAGGTGTTATATTTTCATTTCTAATAATAGTATCCATATTTACCTCCAGTATTAAAAGAAGAGGGAAAATCCCTCTTCAAATAACTTATTTTTATTTTTAGTATTCTTCTTCATCTTCCCAGTCATCTTCAAACTCTTCTTCATCCTCGTCATAGATTATTTTTATACCAAGGATTTTATTATTGTTCTTAGTAACATAAACTTCATATCTTCCATCACCCCATCCAGTACTAGTAATGAAAGAGTTTTCTCTAAAACATATAGCATCGGTATCTTGGGAGAATAACTCGCATATTTCTCTATAATATTTATCTTCCCATTTTTTTTCATTCCTATTTTTACATCTTCTCATCTCTTCATGTAAGCTATAATTAATCACTCCAGCTATGGCAGCATCAACATAAATGAAGCCATCCTGTAACCACAAATAACCTTCTTGCTCATAAATTGATAAGCTTTCATGTAAAATTATTGCTTCTTTTACTCTGTTTTCTTTATTATAAATAACACAACATTTATATTCTCCAGCTTGGATATTCAAAAGTACTATCCCTCTTTGTGGTTCGTAACAGTAGCAAGGATCTGTGACCACAACCTTATCCTCTAATTTTAATTTAGTTATAAACTCCATAATGTCCTCCTTATTGGCTCTCTAGCCTTGTATTTCTTAGGTTGTGTGTATATTACCTTACTATTCCTTTAATTACAAGTTATTTCTCAACTTTTTATTCAATTTCCAATGTCCTTTTTTATTTAATCGTAAATTCTTTCCTCCAGCTTGATAGCATAAACTCTAACAGGAGCAGCTCCAAATTCATCATGTTGAATAGTTTTTACTTCATAACTAGCCCATTTAAATTTTAAAATTTTTTCTTTTTCATCTTTTCTTGGATATCCTAGGGTAATATGAACTTCGTCATATTCTTTTAGGAGCCTTTTTCCCCAGTACTTTTTTACTAGCCGATATTCTTCGGTTTTAGTACCTTGTTTTATTTCATTAAAATACTTTTCTTTAACTGCTAGTTTTAAAATTCTCATTTAATCAACCTCAAAAAACTCTTTTACTAAATCTTTATTTTCATAAACATTTCCAATAATTTCCATAGAAAGACAATCATGTTTTCCAAGATGATTACACACTATTGGATAAGTATTAGTCCCATCTTCTCTTTCAAAATAAAAACCATCAATTTCAACCACAGGAGATTTATAAATTGAATTTAATAATTCTTCCAAGGTAGGAATTAAATCTAATTCAGGTAACAACTTTCTTTTAATTTTTCCATATTTACAAATAACTACAGCAGTTTCTCCATCTTCTGTTTCTATTTTTAAAATATCACCTTCATAAATACTTTTACAATTTTTATCTCTCCAACCACTATCTTGTCCCAATGATTTTGGATCTATTTTATTTGCAACTTTAATTCCTCTAGGCATCCACCAATCTGAAAACCCATCAAAAGCAATTAAATATTCAGTATGTTCTTCGTGCCATTTTTCCCATTCTGCTTCTGAGGAGAATATGCAGGGAGTAGAATCAATATGTTTTATATAATAGCCATAATGCCAACTCTTTGTTTCTAAATCAAATCCTCTAAATTGTAGATCTCTCATTATCTTTTACCTCCCAAGTCAACAGCAGCAACGCTCAATTTAAATTCTTCCCAATCTTTATTTCTAACTCTTATTCTATTTCTTATAGCAAAAATCCATTGTCCATCTAAGAGATAAATAGATATATTATTGTCAAATTTACACCCCTTTTTCTTTTTTGAGAACTTTTTTTTATACTGTTCTAAGTTATCTACATCAAACTCCATCTTCCACCTCTATCATTTATAATTTTTACAACGATTAATTCCTTCTTTATGATAACCTCTTATAATAAGGTCTTGGATTAAAGCCACAAGATATCTGTTGTTATATTCTCTATTACTTTCTTTACTTGCTATTTTAAAAATTTTATATTTTTCTCTATCAAGAAGGATTACTCCTATTTTTTCTTTAATTTTTTCAGGATATTTATCTAAAGTTTTGAAAAAATTATCAAAACTATATTTATCATCAGGAATAACTATATAACTTTTATCATATAAAGATAATGTCTTTATTGATTGTTCAATAACTTTTTTAAAATTACTTAATTTAAGCTCATATCCTATTATTTCTAAACTTGATTTATATTCCACTACATCAGTCCTAAAGAAATAATTTCTATTTCCTACTTCCTCAAAAATCAGACCACAGGTTTTTCTTTGCTTCAGTAGTGACACAAAAGTATTTTGCATTTCTCTTTCTGAGTTGAACATTTATACTTTCACCTCTATATTTTTTATTTTATTCAAGTACTCTTTTATATCTTCAATTCTTAGGTATCCTTTTGTATCAGGAGCAAATGGAACTTCCACTTGCTCCGAACAACCATTTTCATCAAATTTAATAACCATTAATTCATATGGGAAAAACTTATTTCCATAAGCATATCTCCCTTTGATAATACTGGCTCCATACCCATTTTTAAATCTATAGATCCACTGTTTTTCAAACCCAGCATTGTGGTAAAACATTAAATTTTCTTTTATTCTATTCATTGATACTCCTCCTATAATCTCTCTATGCTTTCCCACTGAGTTTTAATTTATTTTTATAATTCTCTTTATCTAACCAGCTATTACCAAAGTAAGCTTTTAAAAATTCATCGCTACGTTGTTTTTTAGGAGAACCATCATTAGTGGAAGCAACAGGAACTATAACTTGAGAATGTAGATATCTAACAGTAGTTCCCTCTAAGATTTGTGTAAGTTTCAAACGATGATGTTCAAACTCATCTTTTACTGCAAGATATTCAGAATCTGTTGCATAAAAATAAAATCTTAATCTAGATTTATTTTTCATACGATAAATGCCTAAATTAAAAGTATCTAGGATAGCAATTAATAAATAAGTTTCATACTGACTATCTACCTTTATATCAAAAAGTTCTTTCTGACTTTCAGTATCATCTAAACCATATTTATTTTTATATTCTATATATCTTTGATAAGCCAATTCCCTTTCGCTAGGAGTAGTTCTATCATCTTCAGCAAGAGCTCTAAGTTTTCTTAATTTTTCTAATTTATTATTCATTTATTCCTCCAAGAGAGAGAAGAGGGAAGCTCCCTCTAAAATCTCCCATAAAATTTTATTTTATATCCTAAAAATTTTTTCAATCTTGCTATCATACTAGTTAGCCTCCTTCAAAGGTTTCATTTTTTTACTTCTAGCATAAGAAATTAAATCTGCATAAGCTTCTCCTCTTGTTTTTCTGTATGGAAGCAAAGGAGATTTTACTCCATGAACTCTAAAGTCATTTTTATAATCTGCTAATGTCTTAGCAAAATAAACTTTAAATTCACTTCCCCCTATCCCAGCACGAACAAAATAGATATATCCTTTTTCATCAATAAATGCTGATGAGTTGTTAAAATCATTATCACTAAACTCTTCAATTACAGGAGCTGGAGAAGTAGGTAATTTTAAATTATTTTGATTTTCATATTCCTTCTCTTTAGCTGATATAGATTTTTCCATTTCAGAAAGAAGTTTTTTCATAGCTTCAATCTCTTTTTTTGCTGAACTTAGTTCTGCAGGAGAGGATGATTTTTTTATCTGCTTTTCAATACTTTTGATAGCTCCTAAAGATTTTTTGGAGATGCTGCCTTTGTATTCAATAGTCTTTTTAGGTTCCTCTGGAGAAAGAGCCAATTCAATTAGCTCTCTTATATCCTCCATATTTTTCACACCTTTTTCCATAATATCCAAAGCTAATAAAGGAGAAACATCTTTATGAGTTAGAAGTCTAACAGCTACACCAGATAGAGAACTGATATAGTCTTTCATGTGGGGAGCTTGGATATATAACTCATAAGTTTTTAGCAACTCACTTACCTTATCTTTAGTAAATCCAAGATGACTATACCAAGCCATGAAGCTACCCTCTTTAGCTTTTTGAAGTTTTATTTTAACTTCCACAAGTGCCATACAGATATCATATTTGGAAGAACTATATCTCTTAAAACTATTTGAAATAAGTTCCTCTTTTTTTTCAATGAAGGCTTTATCTTCTGCATTGATTTCGTAACTCTCGAAATCAAAAGTTGAATGCCATTCTACTTCCTGCATAGTATTTTTTAATTTATCAAACATAGCTAATTTATTTGACATCATAACACCTCCAGAACCTGTAAAAATAATTCTTGAAGTGTCACAGCATCTTTTGCTCTGTATTCCCAAATTGTTTTTCCTTCATCAATAGCTTTTGAAATGAAAGAACTTTGTTTTATAGGAACAGAAAGTAAAATATTTTGAGAAACAATCTTCTTTAAATTATCATAGTACTCTCTCTCAAGCTTGGTTCTCCCAGTACGATTTGGAATAATAGCTTTAACTTTACTTTTAGGACTTATTTGCTCCATTAAAGTAATTATAGAACCTAAAGTTACTTGATCAAGGAAAGTTGGGATAACTACTTCATCTGCTAAGTCTATAAATTTTTTATCCAAGTTCAACACAGGTGTAGAATCAATGAAGATATAATCAAACTCTCCTTTTAAAACATTGATAAAACTCTCAAATCTTACTTCTAATTCCTCTGGAAGTACAGCCGAGTGAAATGGGATATAATAAAGGTTTTTTCTTAACTCTGTAAAGCCACCATTCCCACCTGTAAGCCATTCATCTAACCCTAGTGGAGTAAGCCATTACCACTAAAATCCAAAATATTATTTTGAGAATCAGAAGTAATTATTATAACCTTACTTCCATCAAGAGCAGCTTTATGTGCAAGTTGGAGAGTTATCCAACTTTTCCCAATTCCACCTTTATTTGCTTTGATTAGAACCACTCTATTCATTTATATCTCCCTCCAACTGTACCTTCACTCTTCTATCTTGGCTAATTCTAAATATCATTTCTACATATTCTTTTCCTCTTTTTATTTTTCTTTCAGATTCTGTTTCTTCTATTACTAAATCTTCATTTTCTAGAAGAAAGATAGTGTTATCAAATACCAAACTTGGCATCGAACTTTCACTGAATATCTGTAATAAAAATTTATCTGCAACATCATACTCATGAAAATAAAAAGCAGGATGAAAAACTTTGAAATCAATTATTTTATCTTTATATTTCTCAAACAAATCTCTAAATAGCATTTAACTCCCCTCCAATAATTAAATTCTTCCATTATCTATTTCTACTAATTTAAATTTGTTAGGATTATTTATTACTAATCTATAACCTTTTTGATAATCCAAACCGAAAGCTTCGGTATAAGTTTTTATATCTCTATATTCAAATCCAGTTTCTAAATCTATTACTTTTCTACAAACCCTAGGTCTTTTAACATATTTTTCTCTATAATCTAAGATATGATGAGCCAACTCAAGTTTATTAACTTTGTATTTATCTGCCAGATTAAAAAGAAAATCAATTTCATGATCATGAACATCTAATAAAAAACTATTCATAAAAGAAATTTCTTTAAAGAAATTATCTACAGTCATACTTACCACCTTCCATGTAATCAGCTGGAATGGGAGCTAAAATTCTCCCAGCAGCTAAGTCGCCTTGATGAAACATTTTTAGCTTCACTAAATCAAGGATTAATTTTCCAGCTAAGTCACCTTTGATAGAATTATATCTATCTGAATCAATTCCTAACTCATCACACAATTCATGAATTTTATTATAATTTTCTACAGAAATTTTTATTGACATTTAAGCTCCTTTTAAACTAGATAGATGACTCTTAAATTCAAATACAGTCATCTTAGACAATTTGCTTTTATTTTTGTTTAAAGTTTCTAAAGGGATATTTATTATTATTTTTTCAATTTCACTTCTCAATTCTTTATCTGAATAGATACCAGAAAAATATTTAAGCCATTTGATTTTAGCTTCCATATCCTCTGGAGCAGCTGGAGAAATTTCAGCTTTAATCTCCCAATTATCTCTCAAGGCTTGATAGACAGCACCATCATCCCATTTTTTTAACTGAGCTGTCATAAGAACGAGCTTTATTCTCTCCAAACCAACACTACCTTGTTCAACCAAAGTCATGATATTTTTACAAGTAGGAACAGTTAAACCATGACTATGTAAAGCAGATTTAATTTGATAAAGAGTATCTTTATCTAAATTTTTTAAACTAGAACTACTACTAATTTTTTTACTAACTTCCATTTGGTCTATCTTATTTAGGTTATCTAACTTAGTAGTAGTATTATTATTGATATTAGTATTATTAATAGTAGTATTATAGCGGAACTTTTGAGTACCTTCGGTACAAGGAACTTTTGAGTACCCTCGGCTCTCTAAAAAAATACCCTCTAAAACCTCAATATTATGGGAGTTTTCTCCACTTTTTCCGAAGGAACTAGAAAGTTCCCTCGGCTCACCCGAAGGTACTGAAAAATTCTCTCGGTTATTTTCAATACTCAACCCCATTTCTTTAGCAGCTTTTTCAAGCTCATCAACATCAGTTTCAATTTTATTCTCTTCAAATAGCTCTGAAAATTTATCTGTTAAATTTATAAAAGTATAGTTCCCAACAAAAGTGTTAGTAATTTTATTAGTAACTTTGTGGATATGTCTTTTTATTAATCCAAGTTTTTCATACTCAGTAAATCTTCTAGCTATAACTTTTTCATTCTCTATCTTCAAAATAGGAAGGTAAGAAATTAGGCTAGAATACTTAATCCAATAGTAGATTTCATTTTCTACAACCTTGGATATAAACTTACTATTAGCTCCTATGGTATCTTTTAGATATGAAAGGATAAAAGCATCTTTTATATCTAAATCAAGCTCTATTAATTTTTCTTGTTGTACAGAAGCAATTGTATATTTTATTCTTTCCACTTCAACCTCCTTATTTTTTCTTTTTCTCTTTTAACGGGATTCCATCTAGAGTAAATTTAGCTCTTTTAGCAAAGTCTAAATCTACATCCAAATTTACAAGCTCAATAGAAAATCTCTCTCCTCTTTCCATCATTTCTTTAACTAGATGGTCTTTAGCAGACTGTTCTCTAGTATAAGCTTTCATAGGAACACCATCTGGATTGCATACTACATAGATAACTGAATCAAATACCTTAGTCATCTAAACCACCAGCCTTAGCTAACTCTAAAGCCTTTTCTAAAGGGAAGTCTTTTCCATATTTTTTTATTAATTCTTGTAATTGAGCATAATTTGTTACCATTTTTTTACCTCCAAAAAATCTTTGATAAAAAAATTTGCTTTATTATATAAATTATGCTACACTTAATACATAAGCGGCATATAGCAGATGAGTTAGTCCTCATTTTTCTTAGGTTACGTTATATGTCTATGGTGGTAGCTAGTGCGGATAGCTAACCACCTCTTTTTTTATTTACTCTTCTAATTGACTACTAATTTCACCTAAGGCAAAGAACTCTTCTTTTAATTCTCCTAAAAGGTCATAAAATTTGTCATCAAGAGAAGCACAAAGTTGGTAACCCTCACTTCCTTCTGGAAGCTGTTCCTTTAATTTCTCCAAATCTTCTCTAAAACTATCTACTTTATTCATAGCCTTAGAAGTAATGAGTTTTCTTTCGTGAGCCTCTCTTAAAAATCTTAAAATATCTACTTTCTTTTTCACTTTAATCCTCCTATGTTTTTTTATTCATGCTACACCTCCTAATTTAATATTTTTTTACTATCTCACATACTCTTGCATATATTCAGCTATTAGTTTTATACAAAGCCAGAGATATTGGTTATCACTAGTAGGCTTTGTTTCTACTTCTTTTAGAGTATCTTTTTTTAAATCTTGCCAGTAACTATTATGATTTTCAAAAGCTTCTACTTCATCAATCATCTTTTTAACTATTTCTTCCACTCCAGTGCCTCCTCTTTTATAAATATTTCTGCTATTTTTATATAATTTTTCAAATTTTTTATTTAATTTTAAGAAATTAAAATTTCATTTTTTCAAATTATATTATAATTTCTTAAACATATAATACAACGTTATAACCAAATTGTCAAATTAAATTTTAATGTTATAACCACAAATTTTAAATTTGATTATAAATATATTTATGCTATAATTAGAAAAAAAGGAGGTTCTAAATGCTAAAATCTAAGTTAAGACATTTAATGGCAGATAAAAAAATAAATTCTTTATCAGCTCTAATTAGAGATTCCAAAATTAGTAGAGAAACTTTAAATAAACTATACCATGAAGAAAAAATGGAAACTCTAAAATTAGAAATGATTGTAAAAATTTGTGAGTATTTCAATTGTAATATTCAAGACTTAATAGAGTACATTCCAGATGAAATTTCACAGAACTAATCTACTCAAGAGAGCATCCTAGACCGACCCGCCAAAGTCTTTTTAACTCTAGGACACTCTATTCAGTAGATTATTTTACTGAATATCCTTTAGCAGTAGCAAAAGGAGGAAAAGTGGAAAAAATTGAAGTAAGATTTTTAGGTGATAATTTTAAGTTTTATAAAATTTCATTTCTAGGAACTATTAGTCAAAGTAATGATTTAGGGATGAAAGTTACTAGAATAAAAGTTGAAAAAAATATAGAAAAACTTTCTGAAGTATTCAGTTTAGTTGATGTTTTTCATGGATGTACTTTTTACAAAAACTTAGTTCCTTTTGTTTCAGGAGCAATTGAGTATGTTGATGGAGTTTTTGTTATCCGTGAAACAAAAGGCGAAATAATTACAGAGTCAGCTAATGAAAATATCATTTTAAATTTTTGTTAATGAAGTTCATAACTCTGTTTATATAAAAACTTGTTAATTTAGCTTGAGTAGAATAATAATTATTTTTTAATTTTATTCCCTTTTGTTTCTTTATACGTTTTTTAGAAATACAGGAATATTTATGTTTTATTATTCTTTTTTTATAAATTATTAAACACTTAGCTACTGCTATTTGAAAATCCCAAAATGTTTCTATATTTTTTCTATTATAAAATTTTCTCTTATCTTCTTTTACTTCTTTTAGAAAAGAAATACTACTTCTTAGAACAATTTTTTTAGTTCTATCTAAAATTAATTTTTTTCTGTTTTTATTTCTATTTTTTTTCACAATCTCCTCCACTTTATAGCTCAATTTAAAATACCTTTTATATAAAAAAACTGAAAAAGGTTGAATATAGAAAATAGAAGCAAAGCTATAAATCTTTCTTCAAAGTTATACTGTTTTCTTTTAAATTTGGCTCTTTCTAAGACAACGATAATTATTGTAGATAGAAAAATATTAAAGTACATTTAATCACCTCGAAAATTTGACAAAGTAAAAGCAACGGAATAAATAAATCTTTTTTATAACTTATAGACAACTCTTCAATAAGTTTAAAAATTCCAGCAAATAGTAAAAATAATAGAAAATACATTCTAACTCCTTTCAAGCTAAATTTATTTGAGTAATCTACTCAAGAGAGCATCCTAGACCGACCCACCAAAGTCTTTTTAACTCTAGGACACTCTATTCAGTAGATTAATTTACTGAATTTTTTTATTAATTATGCCATCAAAAAGGGGGAATATGCTAAAAAATATATTTCAACTTGCTATTGATGCAGGATTAGGTAAAATTGCTCTGGATAAATTAACAGCAGCAATTGATGACTATTTAAAAAATGACCAATTTATTTTAAGTTTAACTGCTTGGGAATATAAGAAAAACTTTTTAGTTTTAAAGTTTAATCTATGGAATGATAGAAAAAACTCTGTTATAACTAATATTCAACTTGAAAATATAGTTGAAAACTTAGTATATGAATGTTCTAATTATCCAATCAGTCCTAGAGGAGAGTTACTATTTGTTGACCCTTCTCAACATGAAGAAAGTTTAAAAGAGTATGAACATTACTATTCCCAAGCTCTTTCAATATCTGAAGCTCCAAGAAGCTTATCCATTGTTTTCAAACTAGATAAAGATATTGATTTAAAGTTTTTAGAACTAGTATTAAAATCAAATAATAAAATTCAAAAATTTAATATTAAAGATTTAATAAAAGAAGTTCCTACAATTTGTGAGTATGTAAAGAAAAAAGGATTTGACCCACAACAATTGTACAATGCAATGTATTTATAAAAACTTCTAATAAAAGATGGCATAATTAATACTTGGGTATTAATTCTTTATAAAATTTTTTAAAGTTATTTATACATACAACTCCATATTCACCATATTTTTTTTGAATACTTCCAATACTAGCTCCATCAACAAAAGATTTAATTATTTCTTTTTTTAATGAATCTATGTCATATTCCATTTTCTTTTCATTCCAAGAAAGAAATACTTGAGTAATGGAAAGTGGTTGTGTCAAATAAGTTGTAAGAACAAACTTCCCAAAATCTCCATATTTCTTTTTTATAACTTTAGAAGAAAGTCCGTTTTTATAACCAGAAATTATTTTTTCTACTTTTTTGAACATAATTGTTTCTCCTTTATTTTTGATTAAAAAAATTCTTTAAAATATCTCTAATAGCAAAAAATCTACTGGATACCATAATATTAGAAATTTTTTTAGGAATGAGAATAACTTCATCATCTTTAATAGTGCAGACTTTAACTATTCTATTATCATTTAAAAATGTAATAGTTGTAGTTTCTACTCTATGTACATTAGCTGGAGTTAATCCCTTAAAATTATTTAATTTTCTTATCAAGGATTTTCTAATCCATTTTTTCATAAGACACCACCTTTTTAGTATTTGAGTAATCTACTCAAGAGAGCATCCTAGACCGACTGCCAAGTCTTATTTAACTCTAGGACACTCTATTCAGTAGATTAATCACAATTTGACTTTTTGTCAAAAACTTGCTATAATTTAATTACCTAGAACCCGTATGGGTACTTAAATGTTTGTTTGATTAAGCTTAGAATATTAGCCCTAATAATTTATTGGGGCTTTTATTCTGCCCTTAAGCAAGGTAGACAAACAAATATTTAAGGAGGTACAGAAATGACTGTAACAATCGAGCAACTAACTATCATCTTTGATGGTGGAGCAATTCTTCTAGGTGGATTGCTTCTTATCGTTGTGATATGGTTGATTAGAAAGTACAGATAATTCTGACCTCATACCCTACGGGGTCTTTTTTTATTTATGCTATAAGTTTTTAATCTATTTCTTTTATTTTCAATTTTAAAACTTATTATTTCAATAAGATTATAATATTAAAACCTTATAAATGTCAATTATAAAAAAATAATTTTTAAAACTTACAAGAAAATAGTATAATAGTATAAAATGAAATTAGATTTAAAACTTATTTGAGGTGGTTAAGATGTTTGGTAAATTACTTGAAAATAAAATGAAAGAAAAAGGAATAAGGGTAAAAGATTTAAGTATATTGGCAGATATTACTGAAGGGTATATTTCTGACTTGAAAAAAGAAAAATCAGTTCCACGTAGAGATAAATTAGAAGCTATACTAAATAACATTCCACTATCCAAAGAAGAAAAAGAAGAACTATATGAAGCTTGGGAAAGAGATTCCTCACCTTATAGTTTTGTAAAAAAATATGATAACTTAGTTGAAGAAAACAAACATTTAAAAGAGCTTATTTCAGATAAAGAAGAAAACTTGAGCTTAATAGACCAACTGAAAGTTCAAAAAAAATTAACTGAAAAAATAGAGAATCAAAAAAATAGATATAAATTATATATGGAACTTTTTGCTATGCTGGAAGAAGATGATAGAAAATATATGTTAAAACAAATCCTCAGAAATATAGAGTGTGATATGAGAGAAAAAGGAATTTATGCAGAAAATAAAAAAGAGATTGATAGATTAAAAAAAGAAATTGAAAATGGAATAGAATATGATTTTTAATATAAAAATTAAATAAGAAACTTATTGATTTAAAGCAAGATTTAAACTCTTGCTTTTTTTGTTATTGACTTTTTTAGATTTATAACTTATAATTTGATTGAAAATAAAAATAAGATATAAATTAAAAAAGGAGAACAAATGAATATTAGTTTAGAACCCAATATTATTTTGAATAATATTGAAAATAAGATATTGAATAGAATGACTCAAGCTGAATTGAGCAGAAAATTAAAAATAAAACCTCAGTCATTGATAGTGACACTTAAAAATCTTAAAGATGGAAAAGGGTGTAGAACTACAACAATTATTAAGATAGCAGCTGCTGGTGATGTTGAGTGTGTTGAACTCTTAAAGGTTGAATAATTTAATTATTTTAATTTTTTTTGTAAATCTTTAAGTTTTTTAATTAGTTCACTTAATTTTATTTTCTTTTTCATTGTAAATCTCCTTAGTAAATTAATTAAATGATATCATTCAAGGGACATTATATCAGATAAGTTAAACTTTGTATTTATGAAAGGGAGGGGTAAATATATTGGAAATTGAAAAAATTAAATTTGTTGTAATTGTCTACAATTCCCAAATAGAGTATAAAAATGAAATTTTTCAAGTTGTCCTTGTTAAAGAAACAGCAGCAACTTGGAAAAAAGCTATAAGTATAGCTGAAAGGTTAAAGAAAAAATATTCTAAAAAGGATTATCCAGAGAGAAAAGTTGTTATAAAACAAAGATATAGAGAAGGTTGGGAAATAATATCGACTAGAATTTGATATCATAGTAAAGACTACTAGTCTAGAAATTTTTCTTCTTAAAAGTAGATTTTACTTAAATATTAAATGAAACTCATTATCTAATCTTTTTAACCAAAATACTCTCCTAAATTTTTTTTAATATTGTAACTGTAACTACTGCACAATAATGAGTTTCATCTAGTGTTTAACAATTTAATTTATAAAAGAAAGTGAGGTAAAGATGGTAGGGCTAGACAGGGCGGCAGTCTGGGTACAACTTGAAGTTGATGCTGAATTAGCTATACTAGGAATTAGAAAAAAATTTCCGCATATAAAAGCTAAGAAACTGACGGGGAATACTCAGACTTTTAAAATTAATAAAGACAACATTAATGAAATTCGTGTAAAAGAAAAAGCAGGAAAAACTTTAATTAAAATTGATTTTTCTTATTCAAAGTATAAAAGAGAAGATAACTTATACCCTTTAGAAGATGAAAAAATTAAAATTTTAGTTGAAGAAGAACTAGTAAATATAGTCAAAGAAATAGCTTTAGTCAAAGTAAATAGAAATAATTTTAAGTATGAATATTTAGAAGTTTGTTCCCAAGAGGATATAAAAAGTTTTTCACAATTTCATAATATTATTTCAGCTTTTTATAGAGGATTGAAAAGAAATGTTAGTTATCAAGATGGAATAAGATTTGAAAATTATAATTCAAATTTAGATTTTTATTATAATACAGGATTTATTTACCAAGTAAATCGTGGGTGGAAAATAAGACTATACAATAAAATACTTGAACATAATAAAAAAGCTGCTGAAAAAATAGTAGGAAATAGTATTCGATTAGAACATAGACTTACTACTACTGTTTTAGCTTATTTTTGTAAATCTGCTAAAATTAGTGAGATTACTATAAAAACTTTAAAGGAAAAAATCTTAAATGATATTGGATTGAAACTTTTTAAATATCTAGAATCTGAAATTCAAAGAGATATTGATTTGTTAGAAGAAAAATTTAAAGATTATACTTCTAGATCATTATCATCTTTGATAAGAGATTCTCAAGAACATATTTTAGATATGGAAGTTGTAAATTACATTGTAACTTCTTTGGGAAAAACTAGTGAAAGACAAATAAAAAGGTATCGACAAAAAGTAAAAGAAATTCTTAAAGAATATCAAGAAAATAACGGAATAAAGAGGTGTAATTTTGGAAATGTTGAAAGACTTGAATTTTTTATTAAAAAAATATTGTGTTGTAATATCAAAGTCAAAATTAATAACAGAGAGAGATTACACTTCATATCATATTAAAGGGGCATAATAATGTCCCTTTTTTAAATCAAAAATTTTAAAGAATATAGAAAAAATAATAGTTTTAAGGTTGTTCTTCGCGTGTTAATTATATGTGAAGCTCCTTAATCCTAAAAGTGAATTTAAAAAATATAAAAAATAACTAACGAGAAAAAACGAAAGGAGTTGAAACCTTATGGAGATACTAGAAATAAAAATAGAAAATATTAAACTTAGTAAATTAAATCCTAGAGTATCTACCCCAGAACAGATAGAACAATATAAAAAGATTTTATCTAAGATAGGATTTGTTATTCCAATCTTTATATCTTCAAATAATGAAATTTTATATGATACAGCTAAATATGAAGCTGCGAAACAATTAGGTTTTAAAACTATAAAAGCCATAAGAATAGAAGAGCTCCCAGAAAGCACTCTTGAAACATTAAGGGTAGCTGAAATGAAAGCTTTTGAAATGGGAGAATGGGATAATGAAGTTCTGTATGAAATTCTTGCTAACCTTGATGAAGAGAGTAGAAGCTTAACAGGATTTGACTTTGATAAATTAAAAGCTGAAATAGATGCCTTTGAAACAATAGAAGAGATAGAAGAAATTGATACTCCAGAGATAGAGGAAGAATACTTCTCTAAACCTGGAGATATATATTTGCTAGGAAATCATAGATTGATGTGTGGAGATTCTACCAAGAGAGAAGATGTAGAAAAGTTAGTAGATGGAGCAACTATTGATTTGATGATAACAGATCCTCCATACAATGTTAACTATGAATCAACTGCTGGAAAAATTAAAAATGATAATATGAGTTCAAATGACTTTTATGAATTTTTAAAAAAGTTTTATACAAATGCTTTTTCTGTGATGAGAGATGGAGCAGCCTTTTATATTTTCCATGCTGATAGTGAAACAAAAGCTTTCAGGGGAGCTTGTGAAGAAGTAGGTTTCAAGATATCTCAATGTCTAATATGGGTAAAAAATGCTTTTAATCTTTCAATGCAAGATTACCACTGGAGGCATGAGCCTTGCCTTTATGGTTGGAAACTAGGAACAGCACATTATTTTATAGCAGACCGCTCCCAAGATACTATCTTAGAAGATATAGAAAGTCTGAAATCAAAAAGTAAAGCTGAGCTTTTAGAGATGTATCTAACTCTTCAAAAAACATTAGAGAATCTTTCCACTATTATCAGAGAAAATAAACCTTTAAAAAATGATGTACACCCAACAATGAAACCATTGAAACTACTAGCAAGATTAATGGTTAATAGCTCTCAAAAAGAATGGAATATCCTAGATTTATTTGGTGGCTCTGGAAGTACAATGATGACTGCTGAACAGCTGGGTAGAAAAAGTTATTTAATGGAGTATGATCCAAGATTTGCAGATGTCATAGTAAAAAGATTTGCAAGTGTGAACAAAAATATAACTCTTCTTAGAGATGGAAAGGAATACTCTTGGAATGATATAAAATCTAACTTTGGAGAAATAGATGAGTAAAAAAATAGAGAACTTGGACAAGCAGAAGCTCCAAGTCCTAGAATTATATTTACAGCTGGAATCCATCAAATTTGGTAAAACCAAGAAAGAAAAATACAGAGAGATAGCTAAAAGATTAAAGATAACTGAGAATACTATAACTACTTGGGTAAGAAGATACTATGAAGGATATCTTGTATATCTTCAAGAAGCTAAAAAGTTAGAAGAAAATTCAAAAATATCTAATTTTGAGGGCTTGACAGAAAAACAGTCAATATACATCATAGCAAGACTGCACGGAAATAGTCCAGAGAAAGCCAAAGAGTTAGCTGGATACTCTCCTAAAACAAAAGCTGCTGATATAGAAAAAAATCCTAAAGTAAGAAGAGTAATGGCTCAACTAAGAGAAGAGTTAAAAGATGATGTGAAGCTAAGTGCAAGAAGTGTAATAAATAAACTTGTAGAGGTATCAGAGAAAGCAGAGCATGGGATTGAATACACAGAAACAGAATACCATGATGAAACTAATCCAGATGGAAGAAAAGTCTACAAGAATGCTAAAAAGAAAGTTGAGATAAGTATATCTGCAGCAGTAAATGGTTGGACCAATATAGCAAAACTCCTAGGATATGATAGTAAGTTAGAAGCTAAGCATGAGTTAAATACTGTTGAGTTAGCACAGCAAAGGTTAGCAGAGTTAAAAGCTAAAAAGCTAGAAAAAGAGTTAAAAGATGATGATAATCAACCTAAAGTCCTCAAATAATTCAAGGTACTGTCTACAGGATTACAGCTCGAGGAGCTTGCGAGTCCGAGAGTTTTCAATTCCCCAGGATTTTTGGAGTTTGCCAAAATTTTTTTTAGAAAATTTTTGAAAAATTAGTAAGAAATTTGCAAAGGAGAAGAGAGAAATGAATCAACCAGAGGTAATAGCATCTGAAAATAGACTTTCCAAGCTATTTGGCTTTTCAGAAAGAAAAGTAAGAACTTACTTCAAAGAAGCTAGAGTACAACCTGGAATGTATGACCTAGAGAAAGTCATACAAATCTATGTGGAAAATACCTCTGGAGATGATGAAGTGGCTGAAGCTAGAAAAGTAGAAACAGAAACTAAAAAATTTAAACTTAGCATCTTACAAGGAGAGTATCATAGGGCAGATGACATAGCTATCCTGGTTACAGATATGCTAATAAGATTTAAACAAAAGATGACAGCCATTCCCATTAAAGCAAGTATAGAGCTTTTAAACAAATCTAATCGTAGAGAAATAGAAGAGATTTTGAGAAAAAATATTTCAGAAGCACTTGAAGAGCTTTCTGAATATAAAAATTTAAGAGCAATCGAGGTTGAAATAGATGGAACAGAGGACAGTTAGCTTTTTTGAAGATTTATTAAAAGTCTTAAAACCAGCTCCAAATTTAACAATTGGAGAATGGGCAGATAAATATAGGATATTATCACAAGAGGGAGCTGCTGAAGCTGGTAAATGGAGAACTGATAGAACACCATACATGGTAGAAATATATAATTGTTTAACAGATAGCCATACTGAGTCTGTAACTATAAAAAGTTCCAGCCAAATTGGAAAAACAGAAATGTTGTTAAATATCCTGGGAAGATATATGCACCTTGACCCTTGTTCAATTTTATTTGTCCAACCTACTGTTGATGATGCCAACTCTTTTTCAAAGGAAAGAGTTGAGCCAATGATAAGAGATACAAAAGTTTTAAAAACTCTTATTAAACAGGCGAATAAAAAAGGAGAAGGAACAGTACAAGGGAAAATGTTCCCTGGGGGATACGTTAGATTTGTTGGTGCTAACTCTCCTTCTGGTCTAGCTTCTAGACCTATAAGAATAACTCTTCTTGATGAGGTAGATAGATTTCCTCAATCTGCAGGAGATGAGGGAGATCCAGTAAAACTAGCCGAACGTAGAACTGCGACATTTTTTAATAGAAAAATGCTAAGAGTATCCACACCAACAGATGATACCACCTCAAAAATACAAAAATTATACCTTGAAGGTTCTCAGGAAGAGTGGTGCCTACAATGTAAACATTGTGGGGAATATCAACCTCTCAAATGGGAAGATATAAGAGATGATGAAGGAGTTGTTAAATTAGAATGTAGACATTGTGGAGTATTAGGAACAGAAGAGGAATGGAAAAAAGAGAATCAAAAATATGGGATATGGATTGCTAAATTCCCAGAAGAGAAAAAGAATAGAAGTTTCCATCTTAATGCTTTAGCTTCTCCTTGGGCAACTTGGAAGGAGATATATGAAGAGTATCTTCAAGTAAAAGATGATGAGATGAGAATGAGAACTTTTACCAATACAGTATTAGGAGAAACATTTGTACTGCATCTTGAAGAGCAATTAGACTATGAAGCTTTATTTGAAAGAAGAGAAGATTATGGGGCTGAACTTCATAATGATACTATTTTCTTAACTGCTGGAGTAGACGTTCAAGATAATAGGCTTGAAGTCATGATAGTTGGATGGGGATATGGATATGAAAGTTATGTAGTTCAATATAGAGATTTCCCAGGATCTCCTGGGAAAGAAGATGTCTGGATACAACTAGATAATTATCTAAAAAAGACTTTCTCATTCAAAGATAAAAAGAAACAACCTTTACCAATTGCTTGTTGTTTAATAGACAGCGGTGGACATCATACAGGAACTGTATATAAATATGTCTATGGTAAAGGTAAGAGAAATATCTTTGCTATAAAAGGATTGGGTGGGAATGGAGTAAATATTCTTAATGGATTTAGAAAAACAACTAAAAAAGGAGTACCTAGTATTAACTTATTAAGCTTAGGAGTAAACGCTTTAAAGGATTTAGTTTATACAAGGTTGACAATTTTAGAAGGTCCTGGAACTTGTCATTTTCCTAAAGATTCTTTAAAAGGTTGTGGAATAGATTTCTTTAAAGGGTTAACAGCAGAGGTTAAAGTAAAGGTAAGAACTTCCAAAGGAGAAAAGATAGAGTGGCAAGTACTACCAGGTAGAAGAAATGAACCTCTGGATTTAATGAACTATGCTACAGCTGCAATAGAGTTATTAGGAGTAGATTTAAACAATAAAAAATATAAGAAGGGAGAAAAGAAATGATATTCACAGAAGAACAATGCAGACGGCACCTTGATATGTGGTTAGCAGCTGAAGAAGCTTTAGCTAAAGGACAAAGCTACACGATAGGAAATAGAACTATAACAAGAGTTAATGCTTCGGAAGTTTCGAAAAACATTGAAACTTGGGCTGACAGATTAGAACGAGTAAAAGGAAGTGGAAGTCCTAGATTTGTCAAATTTATACCAAGAGGTTAAGGTGGAGTAAATGGGAAAAAGAAGAAATAGAAGAGTTATAAAAAACACTCCTAAAGCTGAAACCTATCAAAGAATAAAAATGATAAATGGTGTTGGATATAGTAACAAAAATGATGTTAGTTTTTCAACCTGGAATGTAATATCAGAAAGTCCAGATAATGATATTTTATGGGATTTAGATGACTTAAGAGCAAAATCTAGAAACCTGTATATGAATAATGAGTTAGCTGGAGCTGCTCTAAGGAAAATGAGGACTAAAATAGTTGGAACAGGTTTATTACCAAAACCAACTATTAATTACAACATCATAGGTATCTCTAAAGAAAAAGCTCAAGAAATTGAAAAAATAATTAAAACAAAATTCAATGCTTGGGCTTCATCAGCAAATGCTGATTATAATCGGATGCATGACTTCTTTACCCTTCAAGCTCTTATCCAGCTCAGTTGGGTTATGAATGGAGATGCCTTTGTTATCCCAAAAAGAAAAAAGAGAGCAGGAGTAGATATAGACTTATGTCTGCAATTAATAGAAGCTGATAGAGTTCTAAATCCTCATGCTGTTTCTAATAATTTAGTAAAGGCAGGGGTAGAGTTTTCAGAAAAGGGAGATTTATTAAAATACTATATCGCAGATAAGCATCCTGGAGATTGTTATACAAAAGTAACAGGATATCCAGTTTTTAACTCTTTAGGGAGAAGAAATATTTTACATATTTTTGAACCAGAGAGAATAGGGCAAAGAAGAGGTGTTCCTCTTATAGCTGGGATTATAGCTCCTATAAAAAAATTAGGAAGATTTAAAGGAGCTGAATTAGAAGCAGCAGCAATAAATGCTAGTCTAGGATTTATTGTTGAAACAAAAGACCCTGAAGGATTTATAAATAAAAGTTTTGGTGGTGAAAGTGATGAAGAGAAAAAAGAGAGAACTGAAAAAATAGAACTAGAAAATGGATTAGGAATAATTGCCAAAGAGGGAGAAACTATAAAAGAGTTTACAACCACTAGACCAAATAAATCTTATAAAGATTTTGTGGATGCAATTTATGAAGAGGTTGGAGCTCAATTAGAGATACCTCACGAAGTATTAATGAGTTCCTTCAAGAGTTCATACTCTGCTGCAAAAGCAGCTTTAGAAGAAGCACACCAAAGATTTCTAGCTTGTAGAAAGTTATTAGAAAGAACTTTCTGCCAACCTGTTTATGAAGAGTTTATATTGGAACTCATAAAAAATGGAGATATAGATTGTCCAAATTTCTTTGAGAGTAGTGCAATTAGGTATGCTTTTACTAGATGTATATGGGTAGGAAGTGGAAAATCATCTTTAGACCCTTTAAAAGAAGCTAATGCTAATCAAAAAAGCCTTGAAAACTACACAACTACAAGAGGAATAATAGCTGCTGAAGCTGGATTAGATTTTGATGAAATACTTGAAGCAAGAAGAGATGAGGAACTAAAAATAGCAGAGATAGAAAAGTTAAAAAGAGAAATAGGGGGAAATATAAATGCCTAGTAAAAAGAGAACATTCTTTGAAATAAAAAATATCTCTGATGATGTAGGAGAAATAAGAGTATATGGAGATATTTGTAAATGGGCTTGGGAAGAGTATGGAGAAACAAGTTCAGTAACATTTTCTAAGCAACTAGCAAATCTTAAAAATGTAAAAAAATTAGAACTAAAAATAAACTCTCCTGGTGGAGATGTGTTTGAAGCTGTTGCTATGTACCACGAAATAAAAAGATTTGCTCAAGGAAAAGAAGTAACAGCTTATATAGACGGAATGGCTGCTTCAGCTGCCACGATATTAACATTGGCAGCTAATAAAACAATAATGGGGAAAGGGTGCTATTTTATGATACATAACCCATTAATGTATATGGGATATGCTAACGTCGAAGAAATGAACGAAGCTATTGAACACTTGAATAAAACAAAAGACAATCTTTTAGACTTATATGAAGAGAAATGCAAATTATCAAGAGATGAGATAGCAGAAAAAATGGATAAAACAACTTGGTATACAGCTGAAGAAGCTTTACAAGCTGGTTTTATAGATGAGATAGCTAATTATGATAGTTCTATAAGTAATTTAAACATTTCAAATGTATTTACCCCAGAACTTAAAAATCTAGCTATCCCAGAAAAATTAAAAGATATTTTACAAGAAAACAAGGAGGAAAAAATGACACTGCAAGATTTAAAAGTGCAACACCCAGAACTTTTACAAGCTTATGAGAAAGAGGTAATTGACAAAATCAAAGGAACAGACACTGTAAAAAATGCTATTGATGCAGCTATTAAGGAAGAAAGAAAAAGAATAAAAGCACTAGATAATATAAAAGTTACTTCAGAAGCTGCGAGAGAAATAGTAAATAAAGCTAAATTTGATGAAGTAAGAGATTATAGAGATGTAATAGTTGATTTATACAACTTAAATGCTGAAAAAGCTGGAAGAGAAATAAATCTTATTGAAGAAGAGAAAAAAGATGCTGGAATTTATGATATTCAATCTGGAACACTAGGAAACTCTAAAGAGCAAATGGAAAATGACATTGTAAGTGCTGCATTAGCAGAATTAGGAATAAAATAGGAGGTTTAAAATGAATAATACTAAATTCACAAATGAGGAAAAACAAATTTTCTATGGAGATTATCCCTTAGTCGCTCAAAGTTTGCCTCTTAAAACAACAGTAATTGAAGGAGATGTAATAGGAGTAGATGCTGAAGGTAATTATGGCAAATATGATGAAAGTACATATACAACACCATATGCAGTAGCCACTCAAGGAGTTACTTTTTCAAGTGATCCAGTAAATTGTGAATGTATATTGGCAGCATATTTAATGGAAAGTTTTGTTTTACTCCCATCAGATGCAGGTAAAAAACTGAAACTTAAACAAGAATTAAGAAAAATAGGAATATTTTTAAGATAATAGGAGGAAAAAATGCCACAAGGATTTGATTTATATACACCAAAAACAATAAGAAAAATAAGAGAACAGGCTCCAATAAGAAAAAACTTTTTAAAAGATTTATTTTTTAGTAAAAGTTCTACTGTTACAACTGAAGAGATTATGCTTGAGATTACTAAATCTGGAGAACATATAGCTGCATTTGTAACACCTTTAGAATTAGGAAAACCAGTAGCAGATAGAAAAACAAAAACTAATTTAATTACAGCACCTAATATTGCTGTTGAAAGAACTCTAGGTCCTAAAGATTACTTTGTAAGAGAAGCTGGAATGAATGTTACTGGAGAATATAATCCATCACAAAGAATAGGAAAAAGAATTGCTGAAATATTAGCTGACCAGGAAAAATATATTTCAAACAAAGAAGAATTAATGATTGCACAATTTTTAACAACAGGGAAAGTAACTTCTACTACAGGAGAAGAGAGTTATGAAGTAGATTATGGATTAGAAAATCAATCAACTCTGTCTGGGGGAAGTAAATGGGGAGAATCTGGAGTAAATCCTCTTGTATCTTTAGACAAAATATTAGCAGAAGCTGAAGAGAGTGGAATAATTATAAGAAATGTTGTTATGGGAATGGCAGCTGCTGAAAAATTTATGAACTCTTCTGAATTTAAAAAGGATATGTTGAGTAAAGATTTACAATCCGAATTTGTAAAAACAGTTGTTAGAGAATACCCAGGGGTAGTGTGGTTAGGAACATATAAAACATATGGTGTCGAATTATTTAGATATTCAAGAAAAGTAATTGGGCATGATGGCAAACCAATTCAATTAATGCCTACAAATATGATAATAGGAGCTCCTGTCGGTGGGGAAATATTATATGCACCAATTATCAATATGGGAGAAACAGACATGCATATAGTTCAGAGATTTAGTGATGTTTCTACACCAAATAAAAAATCTAAAATTATTTCTACTGAATCAAGACCAGTATTACAACCAATGGATTTGGATGCTTATTTCTCAGTTGTAGTATGTGATGCAGAGTAATTTCGAAAGTTACGAAAAAGGAGTTAGAACATGAAAGTAAAATTTTTAAGAAAATATGGAAAATATAAAATTGGAGAAGTTACTGAAATTTCTTTAGATAAAAAGGAAAAAGAATATGTGATTAAAACAGGAACTCTTATTATTTTAGAAGATGATATTGAGGAAGTTACTGAAAAAACCACAGAAGAAATTCCAAAAGTAGTAGTTCTAGAAGAGAATGAAGAAAAAGAGGTAAAAAATGGTGGAAGAGGAAAAGGTGGAAAAAAGGAGTAGTGAATTATCTCCATTTAAAAAAATGTTAAGGGAAGATATTGATATCTTCCTTAACATTGATGAATTTGGAGAAAATATAACTATCAATGATATAGAGTATACTGCAGTAATAGAGCATCCAGAGAAAGATTTTTCAATTGTAGAAGATGGAATAGCTGAAGCTATTGCCATTATACTTTACTTAAAAGAAAAAGATGAGTTTAAAAAATTTAAAACTGGTAAAAGTATTACTGTTAACTCTTCACAATATATTATAAATGATAGTTATGTAGAGGAAGGAATGAGAATAATAAAACTATCTGAAAATAGAGGGTATTAATATGTCAAGAGAAGATTTTATTGAGATAAGAAACCTTGCAAAAGTAGAAAAATTATTAAAAGGCATTCCTAATGGAGTAGAGAGAGCTACAAGTAGTGCAATTAACAGAAGCTTAGTTACTTTGAAAAGAGATGTAAAAAAAGAAGTAACAGATAATTATGGAATAAAAGCATCAGATGTTGAAAAAGCGATGGTTACTCAAAAAGCTACATGGACAAATTTAAGAGGAAATATTAAGGCAAAGTCTCCCTTACTATCACTACATAAATTTCTTAATTCTACTAATGATGATGAAATTTATGTTTTAGTAAAAAAAATTGACGGAAAGAGAAAAGTTCAAGGTAAAAAGAATTTAAAAGGACAACCATTCATAGCTAGAATGATGAATGGGCATAAAGGGATCTTTCAGAGAAAAGAAGATAATAAAATTCAAGAACTGAAAACTTTAAGCATTCCTCAAATGCTTGGAAGTAAAACTATTATGGAATATATAAAAAATAGCGGAAAAGTGGATGATATCCTAGAAAAAAATCTTGAAAGAGAGATAAATAGAATTTTAAAAGGACATGTATGATGAAGATATTTGACTTAGAAGAGGAATTAAAAAAAATAATAAAAGAGAATACCAAAGAATATAAATTAAATGTACATCCAGAAAGTGAAAATGAAAGTGAGCCAAGAGCTCCGATTGTGATTATTGGAAATCAGCCAAGAGAAGTACTACAAAATATTATCCCTTGTGTTATTATAAAAACTCCTAATGGGAAAAATACTCTCTTAGAAAAATTACTAACACTAACTGTAAGTGTAGTTATCTATGAAACTGAAACTAGTACAGCATATAAAACAATATATGAAATCATAGATAAAATATCTACTGCTATTATAGAAAAAGGAGTAATTCTACAAGAGTTTGAAATATTACCAACATATGAATGGAATATTTCTGATGAAGAAATGTATCCATTCTGGGCAGGAAACTTAAATTTCCATATAGTTACAAAGAATATTTACAGAACAGATGTAGATGATTTTATATACGGAAAAGATTGGGGGAAAAATGGCGAATAAGACAACTAAAACCGAAGAAAAAAAAGAAATAAAAAAAATTGAAAAAAAGATGTATTTAGGTCCAAATTTAAAAAAGTATGGAATTACTACAGGACAAATATACGAGGGAGAGCATTCAAATGTAAAAGATGCTATCTCAAAAATTAAAGGACTAGATAATTTATTTGTAAAAATAGATAAAGATTTTCCAAAAGTAAAAGAAAGATTTACACAAAAAGGAACAAAGGAAAATATTTTATATAATGAAGTGTTAAAGCAACTAGGAGGTAAATAATGTCATCATTTAAACATGGAATAGGGACTACAGAAACACCTACAGCTATAACAGCAATAAAAGTTGATGGTATCACCCCTGTTTACGTAGGGACAGCACCTATAAATTTATGTGAAGAAAGAAATGTAAATAAAGTAGTGTTATGTAATACCTATGCTGAAGCTGTAGCTGCCTTTGGATATGTAAAAGATTTTGAAAATTATACATTATGTGAAGCAATAGATGCACATTTCAGTAAATTTGGAGTAGCACCTATTGTACTTATAAATGTCCTTGACCCTGGAACACATAAGAAAAGTGTAACTCAAGATAGTGTACCAATTGGAGAGGATAAAACTATAAAAATAAAAGAACTAGGGATTATAAAAGAAACTATCCAATTAACTCCAGAAAAGGAGTTTATAGCAACTTTTGATGATGATGGATATGTTGACTTAATAATAACTGCTGAAGAATTGCCAGAAGGAAATAATATTCAAATAGCTTTTGATAAATTAGACCCAAGCATGATAGAAGCTGATGATATCATTGGGGGAATAGATGCAGGAACAGGTAGAAATAAAGGATTGGAATGTATAGAAGATGTATTCCCAGTAACTAGATTAGTTCCAAACTTAGTACTAGCTCCAAAATATTCTACTGATAGCACAGTTGCTGCTGTCATGGAAACAAAAGCGAAATTGATAAATGGACATTTTAAAGCATTGGCTTTAGTAGATATAGACACTAAAACAATTACTAAATATACAGAAGCTCCTGCTACTAAAGAAACTAATAATCTAAGTTCAACTAATTTAGCAGTATATTATCCTAAAGTGGCACTTGGTGAATTACAATACCATATTTCTACTCAAATAGCTTGTTTAATTCAACAATTAGCATCTGAGTCTAATGGTGTACCTTATCGTTCTCCATCAAATATTAATATAAAAGCTGATAGAACTTGTCTAGCAAATGGCACAGATGTTTTATTAGCTATTAATCAGGCAAATTATCTTAATGGTAATGGAATAGGAACAGTTATTAACTGGATAGGTGGATGGAAAGCTTGGGGGAATAGAACAGGATGCTATCCAGCAGTGATGGATGCTAAAGATAATTTTATAGCTTCAAGAATGATGTTTAATTTCTTGAATAATACTTTAATTACAAACTTCTGGGATAAAATAGATAAACCTACAAATAATAATCTCATAAAGAACTTTAAAGATAGTATAAATATATGGTTGAATGGTTTACAAGCCTCTGGAATGCTAATAGGTGGAAGAATAGAGTTCAGAGAAGAGGATAACCCTATAACATCATTATTAGATGGAAAAGTAAAATTTAAAATTTATTTTAGTCCAGCATTACCTATGGAATATGCTGAGTTTGATTGTGAAATAGATACAAACTATTATAATAATCTATTTTCAGCTTAAAAACAATTTGAGGAGTGATAAATAATGCTTATACCAGAAAAACTAAGTAACTATATGCTATATACTGATGGTAGTAGAACACAAACTGCTTTAGTAGATGTTGATCTACCAGAGTTACAATTTATGACAGAAACAATTTCAGGAGCTGGAATTGCAGGAGAGATTGAATCAATAACTGCAGGACATACTTCTCCTTTAACTTTAGGATTGAATATAAGAGCTTTAATAGGAGAAGATTTTACACTTCTTGAACCAAGAGCTTATAATCTAGAAATAAAGGCTGGAATACAATCTTTTGATAAAACAGCAGGAAAAATAGAGCAAGGGAAATTAAGCATTTTTGCAAGAGGTATTCCAAAAACAATGTCTTTAGGAAAGGTATCAGTTGGGAAAGCTACAGATAGTAAAAAAGAATTTGCTGTTGATTATTTGAAAGTTGAATATGATGGAGAAGAAGTTCTTGAAATAGATAAGTTAAATATGATTTGTAAAATAAAAGGAGTAGATTATTTAGCAGATTTAAGAGCTGCAATGGGAATGTAAGGGGGATAAATGAAATTAAGTAAACCAATTATTATCAAAAATTTTGATGGTTCAGAAAAAAGAATAGAAGAAGTAAATATAACTAAAGAGAATTTTACTGCGAGAGCCATACTAGAAGCAGAAAGAGAATTCTTATTGAATGAAGGGCTTGGACTCCCTACTAATGTTTCATTTGAAAGTTTAAAATCTTATCAAGGATATATAGCAGCTAGAATAATAGGATGTAGATATAATGAGTTGTTAGAATTACCTGGAGATGATTTCTTAAAAATTGTAGCAATAATTAAGGGTTTCTTAGATGGCTTGGACTGGGAAATCTTAACGGATCTGATATCAGAAAAGTCGGAATTATTATCGCTAAAGAAACAAGAACAAGCCTAGAATATTGGCTAGATCTCTCTATTTATGAATGGGCAGAATGGTTGGAAACTCTTAATGAAATACTAGATGAGAAAAATAAATAAGTGGTTGCTCTTACTATGTTTATACAGTATAATCATAGTAAGAGGTGGATGATATGACAACTATGAAAGATATTAGAGATGAGTTATTAAAAATTAAATCTAATTATATCCAGGAAAATAAAAAAATAAAAGCAGAATGGCAAAGTGCTAAAGAAGAGGTTAACCTAAAATCAGAGAAAGATTGTGAAAGAATCCAAAAGTACCTTGATGGAGAAAAGAATATCCAACTTACAATGATTGAAAGTTTTTTTATCAAGGTTTTTCCTAAAATATTTTGGGTACTTGCTATTGTTTTAAGTATTGTCTGGGCTATAATAGGAGCATTCTCTTGGATTTTTATAACTATAATAATATCAATACTAGTTTGGTGTATATTATCAAAAATAATTTAAAAGTAAGTATTAAGAGCCACTTATTCAGAAATGAGTAAGTGGTTTTTTTATTTGGAGGGAAAATGGCATTAAAGGAACTAGCAATATCTATTGGGATAGGAGCTGCATTATCTACAAGTTTTAGTAAAAATATTAAAAGTGCTGGAACTTTGATGGATCAATTAAAAAATAAGACCTCAGAATTAAAAAAAACTCAAGCAGATTTAAAAAAATATGAAAATATGCAGCTTATTAGAAAAGAAACTAGAAGTGAAATAATTTACTCCCAAAAGGAATTAGCAAAATTAAAAACTAAACTTTTGGAAGTAGACAAACAAGGAAGAACTTTAAAATCAACCTATAATACATTAGAGGGAGAAGTGATTCAATTAACTTCTCAGCAGAAAGCCTTAAGTAATAGAATGACTAAAATCTCAAGAGAGATGAAAGAGGGTAAAGGAGATAATAAGGCTCTTGCAAAAGAGTATAAAAGTCTAAGTCAAGAAGCTAAAGATGTTGCTGCAAAGCTAGGACCTTTAGAATTAAGATTAGCTGATGTTAAAAAGGAAATGGCGGCTAACTCAAAAGAAAGTAATACTCTAGGAAAGCAACATCTTAATCTAGAAAATAAAATTCAATCTCTAAGAGAAAAACAAAAGAAAAATATAAATGAAATCAGAGAAACTACAAAGCAATTAAAAGAACAGAGTATCTCAGTTAAAGATACAGCAAAATCTTATGAAGAACTAGAAAAGAAAGCAAAAGCATATAATAAAGCTTTAGAACACTACCAAAAAGCTAACACTATAAAAGAAAGAGGTAATAAAATATCATCTTATGGAACTTTACCTTTACAAGCTGCTGGGGTTGCTACTGTTGCTGGAGCTGGGGTTCTTTCGGAAGCTATAAGAGCAGAAACAGCTTTTGCAGGAGTAAAAAAACAATTTGATTTTGAAACAGCTGAAGAAGAAGCTAAATTTAAAGAAGATTTATTAAAACTTGTTGCTGAAAAGAGAATAGCAGTTTCTTTAGAAGAACTATATAATATGGCTGCTAATGCTGGACAAAGTGGTTTAAACAAAGATGAAGCAATAGGCTATATAGAAGCGGCTGCTAATATGGGAATGGCTTTTAATATGAGCAGAGAACAAGCTTCTGAGTATATGTTTGCCTGGAGAAATACCTTTGGTATGGATTTAAAACAATTAAAAGAGTTGAATGACCAAATTAATACCTTAGGTAATAATACAGGAGCCAGTGAAATTAAAATAGCAGAATTTATAACGAGAATGGGAAATCTTCCAACTGTAGTAGGAATGACTACTAATCAAACAGCAGCTCTTGGAGCTTCTTTAATGGAAATGGGAATGGCACCTGAAATAGCAGCAACAGGTGCAAAAAGACTGCTAACTATTTTAAATAAAGGTATGGCAGCAACAGGAAGTGAAAAAGAAGCATTAAACATACTAGGATTAGACCCAGAATATTTAGCAAAAGCTACATTAGAGGACCCAGAAAAAGCATTAGAAACTGTATTTTTTAAGTTGAGTAAATTGAAAGAACATGAACAAGGTGCAGTTATGACTATGCTTTTTGGAGAAGAGGGAAAGGTAGCTGCTGCTAATATAATGGGGGCTTTTGATAGATTAAAAAGAAATATAAATTTAGCAAAAGACTCTAATATTTATTCTGGAGCAACTAATAAAGAAGCTGAAATTCAAAAAAATACAACTGCTAATCAACTACAGGTTTTAAAGACAGAATTTGATGTAATCAAAGCAGACCTAGGAACAGAATTACTACCTCTTGTAAAAGAAGGTGCAGTATATCTTAAAGCATTTTTAGAAAAACTTTTAAAAATGATGAAAGAAAATCCAGAAGGTTTTAAAAGAATGATAAAACTCTTTGTCTATGGGACAGGAGCTTTATATGGGTTTGGTGGTGCTTTAAAACTTATAGGTGGGTTATTACATGGCTATGCTGGTATTGTTAATTTAGTAGGATTAGCAACTGAAAAAGAATTAGGAACTAAATTAATAAAAACTCTAACATTAGGGAAAAATGGAATAATAAAATACACAGGAATAGGAATCCAACAATTAAAATTGCTAGGTACTACAAGTCTTAAAGTAGGGAAAACAATTGGTCTTGGGATACTAAATGGTGGTAAATTTTTAATAGGTGGTTTAGCTAAGTTAGGAAGTCTTGGTATGGCTGCTTTAGCTAATCCTGTCACTTGGGTTATTTTAGGGATAACCGCTTTAATTGCAGCAGGATATATGCTTTATAAGAATTGGGATACAGTTAAAGAAAAAGCAGTTCAGCTCAAAGATAAAGTAGTTGAATTAGTAGACAAATATTGGTATTTACTTGGTCCTATTGGTTATATGATTAAAGGTGGAAAAGCTTTATACGAAAATTGGGATACTATAAAATTAAAAGCTGGTGAATTAAAAGATAAAATTGTAAATATGGTCACTGGAGCAATTGAGCAGTGGAATATATTCAAAGAGAAAAGTTTAGCAATATTAGGAATTCCTTTTGATTGGTTAGATAAAAAAATAGAAGGAATAAAGGAAAAAGGAGGACATATGCTTGATGGAGTATTAGAGATTTATGAAAAAATAAAGAATTTTAGTATAACAGATAGCATAAAAAATGGAGCTTCCTGGCTTGGAGAACAATTTAATATTCCACAATTTGCAACAGGGGGAGTAGTTAATTCTCCAACACTTGCTTTAATTGGAGAAGGTGGAAGTTCTGAAAGTATAATTCCCCACGAAAGAACTCCTAAAAGCCTAAACTTATGGGAAAAAACAGGGAAATTACTCGGAGCTTATAAACCTACTTCTACAACTAATAACAATTCATCAGCAACTATTACTTTTTCTTATTCTCCAACTATTTATGCTAATGATAGCAACAGTTTAGAAACAACTTTGAAAAAAGATAAAGGAGATTTTGAACGTTGGTTTAAAGAAAGTATGAATAAATACGAGAAAGAAAGATTTAGGAGAGGTTATGGAAGATAAAATATATATAACGGTATTAGGGGATACCTGGGATAGTATCTCTTATAAGCTATTTGGAGATTCAAAACTATATAATACTTTATTAGAAAAAAATCCAGGATATCATGGAACTTTAATTTTTGAAGCTGGAATCAAAATAAAATACCAGGAAATTCCTAAAACTTATGAAGAAAAAGTAGCACCTTGGAGAAGAAGATGAATCTAAGTGAAGAAGTAAAAAAAATGGTTTCTAACAGTAGAAAATTAAAGTTAAAAGTATTATATGAAAATACAGATATAACTAAGTATATAGACCAGGATTTAATTAGTTTTAGTTATTCAGACTCCTTAAATGAATTTGATAGCCTGGATTTAACTATTCAAAATAGAGAATTACTTTGGATGAATGACTGGAATCCTTTGAAGGGGGATAAACTTGAATGTTGGTTGTATCTATATAATTGGGAAACTAATAGTGAAGTAGAAATATATATTGGGACCTTTTATATTGATAGAGTTTCATATTCTGGACCTCCAGATATAGTAACTATATCTGCACTATCTGTAGACATTGTTTCTAATATTATGGATGACAAGAAAAACAGAGTATGGGAAGCTGTAACTTTTGAAAAAATTGCTAAAGATATTGCTAAGGAATGTAGTCTTGAACTTATATATGAATGTAATTTCAATCGAGAATATAAAAGAGTTGAACAAAAACTTGAATCATATTTCAATTTTTTAAAAAGACTAGGGAATGAGATAGGAGTAATTATCAAACTTTACAATGATAGATTAATTATTTTTGAGGAAAAGGTATATGAAGAAAAAGATTATAAATTTATTTTTCATAGAAATAATATTAAAAATTATTCTTTAGAAACTGATGATACTGATACATATGCAGGGTGTAAAATTACTTACTATGATAGTTACCTGGGAGAAAAAATAGAAGAAAGCTTTTTTACTAAACAAAGACCAGGTTATAAAAGAAATACTCAAAGAGTTTTATTTATCAACCAGGAAAAAGAGCCACCTGGAGATACTAAGGCACAAAAAAGAGAATACTTATCAAAAATAGCTGAAAAAGCTTTAAGAGAAAAAAATAAACAAGCTATAAGAGGAACAATAGAAATTATAGGTAAAGAGGAACTTATATGTGTAGGAGATACTATATTTTTAGAAAATTTTGGTATTTTTACGGGAAAATATTTAATAACAAGTATAAATACTGATTTAAAAATTTATGATTTAACTTTAGAAATTAGGATGGTGTTAGATGAATGAAATAAGATATGGAACAGTATCCCATGTATTCCATGATGAAGGTCGAGTAAAAGTAGAATTTGAAGATTTAAATATTTCTAGTGCTATTCTCACAGTATTTCAGGGAAGAAATCAAGGAGTTAAACAATATAGTATGCCTAAAATCAATGAAAAAGGACTTTGTTTAATAGCTACAACAGGGAATAGTGGATATTATTTAGGAAGTGGTTATAACATACAAGATCCTGTGATGAAAGAAGCAGGAGAAGGGAAATATATAACTTTATATCCAGATGGAACTAAGCTGATATTTGATGAAAATACCTCTAAACTATATATAGATTGTAAAAAAAATATAGAAATAATCTGTCCTCAAATATCAATTACTGGGGATATAAGTATTAAAGGGAATATAATTGTAGAAGGTGGAATGACAACAACTGAAGATGTCAAAGCAGCTGGAGTTTCATTAATAAATCATAAAACAACAGGAGTCAAGGCAGGTGGAGAGATCTCAGGACCACCTCAAAAATAAGAAAGGAGAATAACTATGGTTGTAGGAAGTTTAGGTAAAGTAATCTTTGCTTGTAGTAGCTTTTATATAAAAACTCTTGACTCTTTAAATAGAGATGCAAGCTATAGATGGACAGAGCATCAAATAATAGGAAGCAAACCTAAGCTTCAATTTGATGGAGAAAACTTAGAAAATATAAAATTTAACATACATTTAAATGCTGCTTTTAATGTTAATCCCAGTAAATCAGCCCAAGACTTAAAAGAGTATGGAAAAAAGGGAGAACACCTTAGATTTATTCTTGGGGGTAAAGTTATTGGTACTTATGTTATAGAAAATATTTCTGAATTATATAAAGCTTATACTGCTTTAGGGACTGTTACAAAAATCGACTTATCTATTCAATTAAAGGAGTATAACTAATGGAAATGGAAATTACTCAAAATGAAAAAAACTATGTATTTAAGCCTAAAAATTTGAATGAAGAAATCGCTCAAAATATAGAAAATATAGTAACTAGAATAAAAGGAAATGTTCCTTTGGCAAGGCATAAAGGAATAATAGCAGAAAATATTGATAAACCTCAACTTATTATAGAAGCAGAAATGACTGCTGATACAGTTGAGGAAATAGAAAGAGAAGAGAAAAGATTTAAAGTATCTGAAATTAATTTAACATCTAACAATGAAGTAAAGACACTAGTGCAAGCTAGTGTGAAAGGAGAAATAATAGATGATTAAATTTATAGATGAAAATATTAATAATATTGAAATAGCCTTAAAAGAAGGCTATGAGGAAATTATGGGAGTAACCATCAAAGATGGAGATCCTATTAATGATTTTATTGGTTGGGTAACTTATATTTTTACTATTGTAAAGAATGATATTAATTATACTGGAAGAATGAATTTATTAAGATATTCAGAAAATGAATATCTAGAAGCATTAGGAGAACTTGTAGGAGTAGAAAGGATCCAAGAGAAAGGAGCAAAGGCAACAGTTAAATACACTTTCTCTAAAATATTTCCTGATATAATAACTATTCCAAAAGGACATAAAGTAGCAGCTGGAAATCTATACTTTGAAGCAGATGAGTCTATCGAGTTAAAAATAGGAGAAAGAGAAGTTAGTGGAACTGTAACTTGTTTGACTCCTGGAATAATTGGGAATGATTTACAAGTAGGGGAAATAAACACAGTCGTTGATGATATACCTTTCCTTTTATCAGTAACTAATACAAGTATAAGTAATGGTGGGGTAAATCAGGAAAGTGATGAAAATCTAAGAGTTAGAATACAATTAAGACCAACTGCATTCAGCACTGCTGGACCTATTGCAGCTTATAAATATTATGTTTTGACAGCACATCAAGATATAATAGATGTGCATATTTATACTCCAGAAGAAACTCCTGGAATAGTGAAGGTTATTCCTTTATTAAAGAATGGAACCATACCAGAAAGAGATATATTGGAGATCGTAGAAAAAACTCTACAAGATGAAAGTGTCAGACCATTTACAGACAAGGTAGAAGTTCTTGCTCCTAACTCAATACCATATAATATAAATTTTAAATGGTGGCTAAGCAAAGAAAGTGATGTAACTATTGTAACTCGAAATGTAAATAATGCTGTTGCTGAGTATAAGACTTGGCAAAAAGAAAAGCTAGGTAGAGATATTAATCCAAATAAATTAGTACAACTTTTAATCACTGCTGGAGCAAAGAGAGTTGAAATTATTGAACCTATTTTTACTAAATTAGATAAAACAAAAATTGCACAAGAAACTTCTAGTATTACTATCAGTTACCAGGGAGTAGAAGATGAGTAAATACGACTTGAAAAATACTGATTATCAGCTTTTTTTCCCAGAGAATTTACAAAAATATAAAAATTTAAAATCTTTGTCTTTAGAATTAGAAAAACAACTAAAAAAAGAAGTTGTTTCGGAAGTTTCGAAATTAGCAATTTTTAAAAACTTAGAGTTACAATCAAATGAAGTTTTGTCTGAATTGGCTTATCAATATATGATAGATAATTGGCAAGAGAGCCTAGATAGAAATATAAAAATTAAGTTGATTAAAAACGCATATTGGTCGCATTCAAAAAAGGGAACTAAAAAAATAATTGAGGATAATCTTATGAAATTAGGATACCCTCTTGAACTTTACGAATGGTTTGAATATGGTGGAGCTCCATTTACCTTTAAAATAATAACTTCTTATATAAATAGTGAACCGAATTGGATTAATAATATTATTGAGATAATAGAAAAATATAAGAACTGTAGGAGTGTTTTAGAGTATATAGAGATCGAACAGAATAAACCTGCAATGAAAATGAAAGTTGGACATTGGCAAATAAAAGAAATAGAACTACATCCTAAACGTACAAATGATTTTAATAAATATCAAAGAATGAAAATAGCAAGATTTAGAATTTTGGAGGGGGAATTATGACATTTCATGGAATGACAAAAATAGGGGAGCTATATATGGCTAAGTGTTTAGCTAATAATTCTCCTATAAGTTTTGCAAAAGTCAAAATAGGGAATGGTTTATTAACAGAATATGATAAACCATACGACTTCTCAGATATTAAAAGTATAAAAAAAGAAGTTAGCATAACAGATATTAAACAAGTTGAAACAGCAGCACAATTACTAATGGTAGTAACTAATGAAGGAGTTGAAACGGGGTTTTACTGCAGTGAAGTTGGTATTTATATTAATGATGAAGGAGTTGAAAAACTATATTGGTATATTAATGATGCAAACCAGAGTCCTTGGCTAGGTCCAGAGGTAGATGGTCCAGTAAAGTATAGATGTTGGGAAAACATTCTAGTGACCACTCAAGAGGTCGTAATAGTTAATTGGACAGGTAAAGAATTATGGATAGATCAACAATATATGAATGATCATACTGCCTCAAAAGAAGAAATTGATTCTATCTTTGATGAAGAATTCATCTACGATACTTTGATGTTAGCAACTGAAAGTCAAATAAGAAACCTTTTCCCAGATAATAAAAAATTAACAGGAGAAGCACAATTTGATTTATCAAGTCTTACTGATGATGAAGCAAGTATTGTTAATATGAAATTATTAAGCTTATTCAATGATTTATTACAGCAAAGAATGAATCATGAGAATGAAGCATTGACAAATGAAATATCAAATTTGGATAAAAATTTAAAAAGTATAATTTCACAATTATCCTCTTCACTAAGTAATGATATTTCAACAAAAGCTAATAAAAATATACAAATTAATGCTGGAGAAGGGCTAGAAGGTGGTGGAACTTTAGAACAAAATAGAACCATTCAACATAAAAATTTGCCAGGTTATAAACATATTCCAACTGGTGGGAAAAATGGACAATATCTAAAATATTCTAGTAATGGAACGGCAACTTGGGCAAATATAGAAGCTGTAGAATTAGATTTAGAAGCAACAACAACTTCAGAGATTGATACAATTACTTTTGAAGAATAGAAAGGAGAAGAGAAAATGGTACAAAAAGAAAAAAAATATATTACTTGGGAAGGGTTAAATCAACATGCTAAAAATGTAGGAAAAAAAATTAAAGAATGTGATACTGGTGTAATAGGTGGGTATAATGGAAGTTTTCCATTGACAGCAGCAACCAAAGGTAATATTTATTTATTGCCAGCTACTAAAAAATATTATGTTTGTATAAAAAATTATAATGGTTCACAATTAACCGCTCCAAATGCAAATTTTGAAGAATTGAGTGTTTATACAAATCGAAGTAAATTGGATAATCTAAGTGGAATTAAAGAATATAACTATTTATATGTGAATAGGACAAATAATTATCCTCAAAATATTGGAGATACTATTGTATTATCTGAATCATATTCAAAATATCATTTTATAAATATAGAAGTAGTGAATTCAGGTATTTTTAGAGAATATTTAATACCAACACAAGAACTAACACAAATTGAAAACCTTAATTATAAGTATAATATTAATGGTTTTATTTTAAGACCTTCAAAAGATGGAACTACTTTATCAATTGTTGATATACCAAAAGATGGATATAAGAAATTAAATATAATTGCTGGCATATTAAAAAAATAGATCTAAGTTTTTATATTTTTCTCCATGGTGTCCAATTTATATAAAAAGCTCTTACAAAGATTTGGAACAGCAAACAATTTCTGGGTATCATGGAAAGAATTATAATTATTTCCATGTTCCAAAAACTAACCAAGAAATATATGAACTACCACCATTAAATGAAATCTCTATGCTTTCACAATCTAGTATTCGACTAGGATATGCTTTTGCTGCATTTAATGCACTAGCAGCCCAAAATGCTGTGGATTTAAATGGTTCTAAGAAAGGGATTGTTAATATTAAACCCATTTCTGGAGTATAGTCAGTTATTTGTCCGTATTGAATCATTAAACCATTACTATATTTTAAACAATTTTTATTATTATCTTTGGTAAAAGTTATCAAATTATCCACTATATAAGCTGGATAATCTACAAGAAAATAAAATATTAGAAACAATAAAAATATCATATGGAACTGATTCTTATGCAGATGTTATAAAAACAGGAAATCAAATATGGTTATATATTCGTTTTTATTCTGAGACTGGTCAAGTAACTATACCTCAAAATACAAAATTGTTTAAACTAAAAGATGAATATATATTAGGAATTAAATTTAACAAGTATACGCCATTAGTTTTTCCAGTTTATGAAAGAGAAATATCAAATGATATGTTTTTGTTTAGTATCGTATCAGGATATGTTCAACCTAATACACAATTTTCTTTTGCAGGTAATACTCATTGTGGCTTTGTAAGATTAATATAAACTAAATAATAGAAGGAACTAAAATTAAGTGGATAATTTAAGTGAAATTTATTTGAGTATTAGTGATAATGATACTAATGATAGCATCTTAGAAAAAATAAATTCTGAGTTAACTAAAGGTTTTTTTTCTTTAGT
>OGJN01000139.1_pt1 | contig 74356 bp, 95 predicted proteins | sample 1572221 | NCBI WGS metagenome assembly OGJN01 (sample SAMEA2582148, study PRJEB24529) | metagenome | biome: Human gut stool | place: China | collected 2011 | reverse complement strand
AACCGCCGACCCCCTCCTTGTAAGGGAGGTGCTCTCCCAGCTGAGCTAATCACCCACTTCGGTACTTCACATTTTAACAAGAAATCCAGCTGGCGAGAAAGTGGTGGGTGATGACGGGATCGAACCGCCGACCCCCTCCTTGTAAGGGAGGTGCTCTCCCAGCTGAGCTAATCACCCCCGCTGTGTGGAGTCGCATTATAGGGAGAGTTGAAAATGAGTCAACGCATTTTCTAAAGAAATTGTTCGTTCGTCGTAAATTTAAACAAAACGATCGCAAAACAGTCCGTGCGGCATGATTTGTATACGAAAATGGCAAAGCGTAATGTTCCAACCTGAACAACATTGAGGAATCAGACCACGGTGATAGAATACGAGCCTGATAATCTTCCCTGGATTTGCCGGTTGTCGGCATCTTTATAAACGTAAGGCCATTTCATGAAAATCAAAACTCGCTTCGCGCCAAGCCCGACAGGCTACCTGCACGTCGGCGGTGCGCGTACTGCTCTTTATTCCTGGCTTTTTGCACGCAACCATGGCGGTGAGTTTGTGCTGCGTATTGAAGACACCGATCTCGAACGCTCCACTCCGGAAGCTATTGAAGCCATTATGGATGGCATGAACTGGCTGAATCTGGAATGGGATGAAGGCCCGTACTTCCAGACCAAACGTTTTGATCGCTACAACGCGGTGATTGATGAAATGCTGGAAGCAGGCACCGCATATAAATGCTACTGCTCTAAAGAGCGTCTGGACGCGCTGCGCGAAGAGCAGATGGCGAACGGTGAGAAGCCGCGTTACGACGGCCGCTGCCGCCACGGCCACGAACATCATGCCGCTGATGAACCTTGCGTGGTACGTTTTGCCAACCCGCAGGACGGTTCCGTTATTTTTGACGACCAGATCCGTGGGCCGATCGAATTCAGCAACCAGGAGCTGGATGATTTGATCATTCGCCGTACCGACGGTTCCCCGACCTACAACTTCTGCGTTGTTGTCGACGACTGGGATATGGAAATCACCCACGTTATTCGTGGTGAAGACCATATCAACAACACTCCGCGTCAGATCAATATCCTGAAAGCGCTGAATGCGCCGGTGCCAGTTTACGCACACGTATCAATGATCAACGGTGACGATGGTAAAAAACTCTCCAAACGTCACGGTGCGGTCAGCGTTATGCAATACCGCGACGACGGTTACCTGCCGGAAGCGCTGCTGAACTATCTGGTGCGTCTGGGCTGGTCCAGTGGCGATCAGGAAATTTTCACCCGTGAAGAGATGATCAAACTGTTCTCCCTCGGTGCGGTGAGCAAGTCTGCGAGTGCGTTTAACACTGAAAAACTGCAGTGGCTGAACCATCACTATATTAATGCGCTGGCGCCGGAATATGTAGCAACCCATCTGCAGTGGCACATTGAGCAGGAAAATATCGATACTCGCGTAGGCCCGCAGCTGTCAGAGCTGGTTAAACTGCTCGGTGAGCGCTGCAAAACGCTGAAAGAGATGGCGCAGAGCTGCCGCTACTTCTACGAAGACTTTGCCGAGTTCGACGCTGATGCAGCGAAGAAACACCTGCGCCCGGTTGCACGTCAGCCGCTGGAAGTGGTTCGTGACAAGCTGGCTGCGATTAGCGAGTGGACGGCAGAAAACGTGCACCATGCGATTCAGGCAACGGCTGATGAGCTGGAAGTTGGTATGGGTAAAGTCGGAATGCCGCTGCGCGTAGCCGTTACCGGCGCGGGTCAGTCCCCGGCGTTAGACGTTACGGTGCATGCGATTGGTAAATCCCGCAGCATTGAGCGTATTAATAAAGCGCTGGCGTTTATTGCTGAGCGTGAAAGCCAGCAATAAGACTGATTGACCGATGAAATAACGGCAGGAGCGTATCCTGCCGTTTTTTTTGCCTGTTATTCAGACTCATCAATACCCAAACGAGTAAGAAAAGTGCGAATACCTTCGCGCGAAATATACATCGCCAGCTTTTCTTGTTCCGTTGGGGACATGTTGTCCAGTGCGCTAATTATCTGGCGACACGCGTGGCTGCGTACTACGTGGGTGTATTCTGCCAGCGGTTCTTCAGCCTGATAAACTTCAGGAACTTTGCGAAAAGCGGGAATATTGAGCAGAAACGCGCGGACGCTGGAGTCAATATGAATCAGTCTGGCACGACCACCTTTAACGCCGGGAAACTTTTCGGTAGTCCAGTTTTGTTCTCTGATCCAACGATTGACGGTTTGTTTGGCAACCCCGAGACATTCCGCCAGCTCTTCGGTCGTCATTTTGCTGCGTAATTTTTTCATATTATTTGTTTTCGCGGATCCCTAAACGCTGTAATAAACCCGTAATGCCTTCACGCAGGATCAGTGAGGTAAACATTTTCTGTTCTGTCGGCGTCATTTCTTTGGCGAGCCTAATCAGCAGTGCTTCAACAGAGGTATCGCCGGATAACGATAAGTTATCTGATAAGCCTTCGGCTGAACGCTCAGCGCTGCGAATGTATTCACGAACTTGTTCGGTGACGTGAACCAGCCGGGCTTTACCGCCCTGAACGCCTGGTTTTGGTGATGTCGCCCAACCTTCTTTGCGTACCCATTTATTGATGGTCTGTCGGCTGTATCCGGTCAGATTAGCAAGTTCTTCTGGCGTCATCCGTTCCTTGAACATAACGATTCCCTGAATAGTCGTGGGGTTAATTAGTGGTTCATTTTATAGCACCATTTTAGTAGAAACCGTGACGCGTTTAACTACTGAATGCGAGTTGTTACGCAATGTTCTTCATTTGACTGCTTTTTCAGCGATTGAATTCTATGAGTTAATTTTGCCGTTGACACACGCGAAGGGAATTCATATGATGCCGCCCGTCAACTCGACAAGCTTTACGTAATGGGGCTATAGCTCAGCTGGGAGAGCGCTTGCATGGCATGCAAGAGGTCAGCGGTTCGATCCCGCTTAGCTCCACCAAAATTTAAACCCTCGCTGAAAAGCGGGGGTTTTTTGTTTCTGCATCCTGCCAGTTCTTACTCTTTATCTCTTTGGTTTGCTGAATTGCAGGCATAAAAAAACCGGGGAGAATATGAATCTCCCCGGTCTTATCACTGCGACGTTGTCTTACACTTACAGCACCAGTGCGGCGATAGATGCGGACAGTACGCTCACCAGCGTAGAGCCGTACACCAGCTTCAGACCAAAGCGAGAAACCACGTTACCTTGCTCTTCGTTCAGGCCTTTAATCGCACCGGCGATAATACCGATGGAAGAGAAGTTAGCGAAGGAAACCAGGAACACGGACAGGATGCCTTCTGCGCGCGGGGAGAGCGTAGCGGCGATTTTCTGCAGATCCATCATCGCAACGAATTCGTTGGAAACCAGTTTAGTCGCCATGATACTGCCCACCTGCAGCGCTTCGCTGGACGGCACACCCATTACCCATGCAACCGGGTAGAAGATGTAACCCAGGATGCCCTGGAAGGAGATGCTGTAGCCAAACCAACCGGTCACGGTGGCGAACAGGGCGTTCAGGGCAGCGATCAGTGCGATGAAACCAATCAGCATCGCCGCAACGATAATTGCCACTTTGAAACCAGCCAGAATGTATTCACCCAGCATTTCGAAGAAACTCTGGCCTTCGTGCAGGTTAGACATCTGGATATTTTCTTCGCTGGCATCAACGCGGTAAGGGTTGATCAGCGACAGCACGATAAAGGTGCTGAACATGTTCAGAACCAGCGCCGCAACCACGTATTTCGGCTCAAGCATGGTCATGTACGCGCCGACGATAGACATGGAAACGGTCGACATCGCCGTTGCTGCCATGGTGTACATACGGTTGCGAGACATTTTGCCGAGAATATCTTTATAGGCGATAAAGTTCTCAGACTGACCCAGGATCAGAGAGCTGACGGCGTTGAAGGATTCCAGTTTGCCCATACCGTTTACTTTGGATAACAGGAAACCAATCGCGCGGATGATTACCGGCAGTACGCGGATATGCTGCAAAATACCGATCAGGGCGGAGATGAAGACGATCGGGCAAAGCACTTTCAGGAAGAAGAATGCCAGGCCTTTATCGTTCATGCTACCGAAGACAAAGTTAGTCCCTTCATTAGCAAACCCGAGCAGTTTCTCAAACATCTCGGAGAAGCCTCTCACGAAGCCCAGACCGACATCAGAGTTCAGGAAGAACCATGCCAGTAACACTTCGATAACAAGCAATTGAATAACATAACGAATGCGGATTTTTTTACGGTCACTGCTTACCAGCAGTGCGAGTACCGCAACCACGGCAAGGGCCAGGACAAAATGAAGAACGCGGTCCATATTTGCTCCAAATATGAGGCAGGTTTAGTTTTCGTGCACATTCTATGTAACAACCATAAAGAAAACGAGATCAAACACACACTATAATAAGGACCTGTGACGAGATTCAAAATTAGTGATCGGTGATACACTTCCGTTATGTTTAGTATGGAAGTGAAAAGTTATGTCATTGTGCTATTCTCATAACAATAATTAAACATCTCGCCGGTATTTCCAGAATCCTTATCGATCCATAGACAAACGCTATCAGAGAAATCAACGTCACCCATTAAAATGAATTTGATAATCATTCTCAGTAGGCGTAGCTTGAAACATAGCAAAGGCTATGTTTCTGAGGCATTAAAATGACTAACGATCGCGTTGAGAGTAGCAGTGGGCGGGCAGCGCGCAAGTTGAAGCTCGCATTAATGGGACCTGCGTTCATCGCGGCGATCGGTTATATCGATCCGGGTAACTTCGCCACCAATATCCAGGCAGGGGCCAGCTTTGGTTATCAATTGCTGTGGGTGGTGGTCTGGGCAAACCTGATGGCGATGCTGATTCAGGTGCTGTCGGCAAAACTCGGCATTGCTACGGGTAAAAACCTGGCGGAGCAAATTCGCGATCATTATCCTCGCCCGGTGGTGTGGTTCTACTGGGTGCAGGCAGAAATTATCGCTATGGCAACAGACCTTGCTGAATTTATTGGCGCTGCGATTGGCTTCAAACTGATCCTCGGCGTCTCCTTATTGCAAGGGGCCGTACTCACCGGTATCGCGACGTTCTTAATTCTGATGCTGCAGCGTCGCGGTCAAAAACCGCTGGAAAAGGTGATTGGCGGCCTGCTGCTGTTTGTGGCCGCGGCTTACATTGTGGAGCTGGTTTTTTCCCAACCGAACTTCGCGCAGCTTAGTAAGGGAATGGTGATCCCAAGCCTGCCTAATTCCGAAGCGGTGTTCCTGGCCGCTGGGGTGCTCGGGGCGACTATCATGCCGCACGTCATTTATCTGCACTCTTCCTTAACTCAGCATTTGCACGGCGGAACACGCCAACAACGCTATGCGGCCACTAAATGGGATGTGGCTATCGCCATGACGATTGCCGGATTTGTCAATCTGGCGATGATGGCGACGGCTGCCGCTGCATTTCATTTTAGCGGGCATACCGGTATTGCCGATCTCGATCAGGCGTATCTGACCCTTGAACCGTTGTTGAGTCACGCTGCAGCGACGGTGTTTGGTTTAAGCCTGGTGGCTGCGGGACTCTCTTCTACCGTGGTCGGTACGCTGGCGGGGCAGGTGGTGATGCAAGGGTTTATCCGTTTTCACATTCCGCTATGGGTACGCCGTACCGTCACCATGATGCCATCATTTATTGTGATTCTGATGGGATTGGATCCGACCCGTATTCTGGTGATGAGTCAGGTGTTGCTCAGTTTTGGTATCGCGCTGGCGCTGGTGCCGCTGCTGATCTTCACCAGCGACAGTAAGCTGATGGGGGATCTGGTCAATCGTCGTTGCGTTAAACAGATTGGCTGGGTCATTGTGATACTGGTCGTGGCGCTCAATCTCTGGCTACTGGCAGGCACGGCGATGGGGCTATAATCAACCGTGACTCGCGACGGGTCACGGTTTTAATTGAGGTTTTCCTCTATTATGTGCCCTGCATAATTAACTGGCAGGCGTTCATGAATCATTTTGATCTCTCTTTCCTGAAATATCTCCAGGACAACAGTCCGCTCCCCGTTGAAGAGGCCGTCGAGCGTTTCGGTAAAACGCTCTCCACGCTAAAACGGACAATGAAAGAGCTCAATGAACTTCTGCCAGAAAATGTCCAGCTACATCAGGATAATCAGTTTATTACCACCCGGATTGGCTACAGCGAATACCGACAGTTTTTAGCGCACGTCCAGTTTAATCGCTATATCACTACGGCAGAAGAGAGGGTGAAGGATCTCTTTGTGGCGCTCTGTTTGCACGATGTGGTGAATAAAAATGATTATTACAAAAAATTTTATGTCAGTGCGGGAACGGTAAAAAATGATAATCCCGTCATGATGAGCCTGGTGCAGGAACGCGATCTGATTGTGCAAAGTATCCCGCGTAAGGGCTCCCGGCTTGCGGGGGATGAGTTCCAACTGCGGCTGGCGGCGTGCATGACGATACTAAAAACGGTCGAAATTGGTGAGGATCACCGACTTATCGCCCACCAGGCCAATGAGCCGACAGGCCGTTCAATTGCCGAACAGTTTCTTCATGAGTGTGCTGCAGAGATAAACCAGGCGGCAGATTATTACGAAGAGAAAATCAGTCCGGTCATTGCCCTGGGATATAACGGCAGAAAATACTTACTGGTCTATCTTAGCCTTGCCCTGCACCGTATCCGCAGGGGACACAGAATTACGGAGAGTTCGGCGGCTGAGTTTTTGACGACCTTTCCTTATACCGTATTGCCTGATGCGGATGAAAATATTTGTCTGGATCTGCTGATTGCTTCACTGACGTTTACTCATCGCCCCTTCACATTATACGACGCCCGGCTGGTCTCTTACGTTAAGCGCTCCTGTCATGCTTTAGCCGGATGTCTGGAGAACACCATTCACAATCAGCACGCCTGGTTTGCAGAGATTTATAATTTTATCTATGCCGCCATCATCCAGAATAAATTTCATCTCTGGTTCGATGATAAAAAGCTCCATGATGTCCAGCGACGCTATCCTGAGCTATGGGAACATGTCCAGTATGCGGTGAAAGAGATTGAACATCACTGGCAAACGACCTTTTCTGCTATTCACCTGGCAACCCTGGTGCTGATTATCAAAAAGTATGCGCTCAAAAATCGGGTTGTTGGTGATAAGAAAAAGCGGGTCATTATTGTGACGAACTCGTCAGAGAGTAAGGTTGGCTATTTTAAAGAGATGCTTTTCTCCCGCTTCCATATTGAAATCCCCGCCTGCATCAACATCAATGAGATTGCGCGGCTTCAGCAGCTCGAATTCGACCTGCTGATTACCTTTACAAACAAGATATCGAGTCATCTCCGCTACGCCGGGCTGGATTATGTCAAAGTGAATTTCTGGCTCACGCAGGACGATCTCCTGTTATTACGCGAAAATGGACTTCCCTCCGCGCGCAAAAAAATACCTGCTGAGGACTTTATTCAGCAGGTTCAGGGAATGAGCCAGGAGGCGTTAAAAATTTTTCTTGATACGCATTACAGTGATATTTTTATTTAGCCAGAGGTTGCGAAACGCCGCGACACCAGACGGCTTCCAGGTTTAACTCTGCACCCAACACGAGAATATCGGCATCTTTTCCTGACGTCAGGCTGCCTTTTCTCGCGTCAACACCCGCCAGGATTGCCGGATTAAGGCAGGCAATCTGCGCGGCTGAAACCCAGCCTTTTTCCAGCCTGTCGACCACATTTTTCACGGAGTCCAGAAAGCTCATCTCCAGTTTGCACACTTCGGACCACTCCGTGGGTGAAACCGTTCGGGTCTTTCCGCTGTGGTCGGTGATTTCAAGACAATGATTGTGAATGCGAAACGTCTCCTGGCGCAGGTAATGGTGGAATTCAGATCCTTCGGGAAAATCCACATATCCCAGACAATCGCTGACCATGACCAACCGGCGATCTTTTTTCAACCGATAGAGAATGTCGAACACTTCTGGTCGCAACGTAATCCCGCTCTGCTTTGCCACCTCGGCATACGTATTCTGATGGTACATCAGCGCCCCCACCACGCCAGGCTCCCGGTGATGCAGCCCGCGCATGGCGCTAAAGGCATGGGTAAAGTGGGTTAAACCGGCTTCAATAGCGAGAGTGGTTTCATCAAAGGTGGCGTCGGTATGACCGGCTGATACGGTGACGCCTGACTGGCGTAAATAGCGGATTAGCGCCAGGGCGCCCGGCAGTTCGGGTGCGAGCGTCATCAGACGGATATTTCCCCTCGCGGCGTGCTGATAGCGTTTGAATCCTTCGATACCGGGTGGTTGAATCGCGTCCTTGCTCTGCATTCCGCTGTATGCAGGGTTAATAAAGGGGCCTTCCATATGAATACCCACCGCTTCGGCACCATCTTCCGCTTTTGCGTCTGCAATCCAGTCCGCGGCGCTGGAAAGACTCTCCAGCAAGAACGTTTCCGGCTGGGTGGCTGATGTTGCAAGCCACGCGGTAACCCCGGCGTTAACCAGATCCCGGCTCATCGCCTGCAAAGAACGGCGTTCACCTCTCCAGGCAAACGACCCTCTCCCCCAGCCGTGAACGTGAATATCCACAAAACCGGGCATCAGCATGGCATGGCGATAATCGACGATTTTTCCGCGTGGCGTACTGTCGAGGCCAGAAATACGCCCGCTTTCAATATGCAGATAGCCGCTTTCGATTCCATTCGGGGTGACAATGCGTTCACTTGCCAGAGAAAGCAGGGGATCAGCCATTGTCTTTCTCCCATACGCGAGCGGCCGTTTCCTCGGCGATTTCTGCGCAAAGGCCGATGTAGTGAGCAGGATCCAGCAGCGTATTAATTTCTGAGTCGCTAAAGTGCTGGCGAATAAGAGGGTCATCACGCAGCACATCAGCGTAGGGGATGCCTTCATGCGTGCTGCGCATTGCCAGTTGGTAGACGCGTTCATGTGCGGCATCTTTGCCCAGCCTTTCCACCAGCTGCATCATGATTTTTTCGCTATTAATAAGACCATGCGTTAACTGCACATTCTGGCGCATACGACCAGGATTGATGACCAGCGTCCGCGTCAACTCTTCGGCTCGCATCACAATCTCAGCCATTAACTCCATACTCTCCTGAATATTACCGTCAAAGATAAAGTAAGCGGAGCTGTCTGCTTCGAAGGGACGTGGGCTGACATACAGGCAGGAGGTCATTACTGAGTACAATTTCTGCGCGTTGGCGATGATCCCCTTCGCCAGTTTAGGATTCACTTTTTGCGGCATGGTGCTGCTGCCAACGGTGCCTTTAGTGAAGGCTTCTGAAACTTCGGCAAACTCTTCGCTTGAGGTCTGATAAACCTCTTCGGCTATTTTGTGTAACGTCGTCGCCAGCAGGCACAAATTACTGATGTATTCAGTGCGGTAAATGCGCGAGTTGCGGGAGGGAATCGCCATTGAATGCATTCCCAGCTTTTGGGCAACGCTATCCTGAACCCGGCGGCCGGTTTCACCGGTTGCGTGGAAGGCGCCCACGGCTCCCCCCATCATCACGGTAAAGACGCGTTTTTCCGCTTCCCGCATGCGCTGCTGGGCGCTCAGTAACTCATCAATCCACACGGCGGCTTTATAGCCCCAGGTGATGGGCAGCGCGTGCTTACCGTGGGTACGTCCGGCCATAATCGTTGCTTTATGGTCAGATGCCATCTTTGCCAGGTTACGCAGAATATCGTCCACAAAACCCTGCATGATGGTATCGAACTGCTTTGCCAGATAAAGCTGTGCTGTTTGCTGAATATTCTGCGTGGTGACGCCGTAATGCACGTATTTTCCGCTTTCACTGTCACAGGCTTTGACCAGCACTTTGATGACCGGAACGAAGCCGTGACCAATCTCGCGCAGCAGGCGTTCCATTTCCGTCAGGTCAATCTTATCCACGTGGCAGTTAGCGGTAATATTGACTGCGGCGCTGGCGGGGATCATGCCGTGTCCGGCCTGTGCCTGAGCCAGGGCGGCTTCAACATCGAGCCATGACTGTACCCGTGCTGGCTGCGCGAGCAGAGATTTCATTCCTCGATCGTCGATCGTTTTGCTTTTTGAATCATACAGTGCACGCATTACTATCTCCTTGAATTTATTTCGCACCGACGAGGCGGTCGTCTACCGCGTTACGGACAAATTCTACGTGTGGGCCGAATACCACATGAACATGGTTGCTGGAGGGGATAAAGGTTCCCAGCGAGCCAGATTCTTTAAGAATGGCCATGTCCATTTTTTTCTGATCTTTCAAATCAATACGTAACCGTGAAACGCAGTTTTCAACGCGCTTGATATTGTCTGTCCCGCCCAGCCCCTGAATCACCAGTTCGGCGACTTTGTCGTACTCTTTATTGTTCAGTAAGGTGCTGTCAGCGATTTCACTCTCGCGGCCTGGGGTCTTAATATCAAATTTACCGATCGCAAAGCGGAAGACGAAATAGAAGACAACAAAGTTAATCACGCCGAGGATAATTAAATTAATCCATTGGGTGTGTTCATACATCAAACCGAAAATACCAAAATCAAAAATAGTGCCGCGAATATAGCCGATGGAGACTTCCAGTAATTGCAGTGGAATGGTCAATAAGCCACAGAGTACCGCATAGACAATAAAGAGTTTTGGCGCGATAAACAGGAAGGAGAACTCCAGCGGTTCGGTAATATTCCCCAGCATGGCGGTCAGCACCACGGTCAGGATCATCCCTTTGGCAAATTTCTTATTCTTGAAATAGGCCATGTGGTACATCGCCAGACCAATCGCCGGAACGCGGAACAGCGTCGTGAGCATTTGTGATGAGGCAAGATAGCTGGTGAGCGTCGGCATATACTCTTTCCAGGCCGGATGGGTGGGACCAAGCTCAAACAGGATTTTATTGATAGCGGGCAAAATACCGACATAGGTCTGCCCGTCAATCAGGTACGTACCGCCTGCCGCGGTGAAACGCACGGTGGAACTGAGGACGTGGTGCAGGCCAAACGGGATCAGCAGGCGATTGAGCGTCATATAGATACCTGCACCAATGTTGGGTGCCATCATTATTGTTGATATGGCGCGCATACCTGCGGTAAACAGATCCCAGATAAAAGGAATGATCAAGCCGACGGGAATGGAAAAAGCAATGGCTAAGATCGCGACGGATTTTTTACCGCTGAAAAAGGCGAAAGCGAGAGGTAATTGCAGCCGGTAAAAACGGTCGGTTATTTTAGCTGCCAGCAGCCCGGCAATAATGCCGCCCAGCGCTTCGATTTTCAGCGTCTGAATACCTAATACCATTCCCTGTCCGACGAAAGCCATATCCTCTTTCGCCAGCGTACCCGCCAGCTTAAGATGCACATGCATGGCGATAAGCAGAGTCAGGTAAGCCACGACGGACGCAAATACAGCAATCCCTTTTTCTTTTTTAGACATACCGTAGGCGACACCCATCGCGAACAGTAAAGGAATATTATTAAAAACGACGCTGCTGATTAATCCCAGAGAAGAGAGAATTGCTCTGAAAATTTCATTGCCCAGAAAGGGGAGTTTATCAATCATATAGCTCTGCCCTAACGCAGCGCTAATTCCCATGACCATCCCCACAGGCGCCAGTACGGCGATCGGTAATAATAGCGATCGACCGAATGTCTGAATTTCATTCTTAAAATTAGCATTCATAAGTTAATCCTGACGTGAATTCTCTTGAGGATAAGATACGTTCAGGAGATTTTTGCTCAAGGGCAAATAGTGAAAAATAAAAAGCGCAGGATTTGACCATAAAAAAGCAGCCTGCAGGTTAATGCTGGTCACTTAAGGATTGATTAGCTGCAAAGGTATTTTTTATTAAAGCGAAACGGATTGAACTGAAAGTCAGCGTACTGAAGCGATCCGAAGGAAGACGACATAAGGCGAATGGATCACGAAGTGACGATTTTTCCTGCCGGAAGCCTGGGTGGCAAGGGAGACGGTGAGCCTCCCTTGCCCGTTACGGGAATGAGGGGTTCAGAGATATAATGAACATACGGTGAACGGAACCCTTTGCCATTGTTAAAAATTCTCTGTTACCACAGGTTCCTTTTCTTAATGACGATGCCCGTGACCGCCGCGCCCACGACCGCGATGGTCGTCACGGTCATTCCAGCCTTCTCGATAGCCGCGTTCATAAGCTTTGCGTTTATCCCAGCCACGATGGTAGCCGTTGTCATGACGCCACCAGCGATTTTTGCGCCACTCATAGTTATGGTGCCAGTAATCCCGGTCGCGCCAGCGGCCGCCATCCCAGTAGTTACCGTAATTATCGCGATCGCCAATTTGCAATTTTATTGATGGCAGCAGGGTGATTTCGCCAGCGTTCGCGGCCAGCGGTGTAAAAGCCATTAAGACTGCCGCCAGAATCAGTGACCTGAACATGTTTTCTCTCCTTCACGATCGAGCCGTAGCCGGCCTGTTAACGTAATATTACGGGGCAGTAAAGCCCCGTTTCATCGCCACAACTCTTAAATCGCAAGTGAGAGCACTTTTTGTTAATAAATGTGTCTTTATTTCAACCGACTCAGAATGGCATCAATCTCCGCGCACTCTTCAGGCGTAAAGTGACGGTTTGCCAGCATGCCGACGGCATCTTCAATTTGCGCCGGTTTACTGGCGCCAATCAGCACAGACGTAACTTTGTCTTCCCGAAGAACCCACGCGAGCGCCATCTGAGACAGCTTTTGTCCACGTCGCTCTGCCAGTGCGTTCAGCGCTCGAACTTTTTCCAGTTTTTGTGGGGTGATCTGGTCCGGATTCAGAAAACGGCTGGTGCTTGCGGCGCGAGAATCCGCAGGAATACCGTTCAGATAGCGGTCGGTTAACTGCCCGCCAGCCAGCGGTGAGAAGGCGATACTACCGACGCCTTTTTCCAGTAAAAGCGACAGCAGGCTCTCTTCGACCCAACGCTCAAACATAGAATATTTGGGCTGATGAATAAGGCATGGCGTACCTAAATCGTCGAGTATTTCAATCGCTTGTCTGGCAAGTTCAGCCGGATAGTTAGAGAGGCCTACGTACAGCGCTTTGCCCTGACGGACGATATGATCCAGCGCGCGCATGGTTTCTCTGAGCGGTGTTTCAGGGTCGGGGCGATGGTGGTAGAAGATATCGACATACTCCAGCCCCAGACGCTTCAGGCTTTGATCGAGGCTGGCAATCAGGTATTTGCGTGAACCCCAGTCCCCGTAAGGGCCTTCCCACATGGTGTAACCCGCTTTGGTGGAGATGATCAGCTCATCTCGCCACGGTAAAAAATCTTCCTGCAGGATGCGACCAAAATTTCGCTCCGCTGAACCCGGCGGTGGACCATAGTTATTCGCCAGATCAAAATGGGTGATCCCCAGATCGAATGCACGCTGTAACAGCGCCCGACTGTTCTCGACCTGCGTGGTATCACCAAAATTGTGCCACAACCCCAGTGATACAATCGGGAGCTTGAGGCCGCTCTGACCGCAGCGGCGGTACTCCATTGTCTGATAACGATTTTCAGCAGCCTGATAAGCCATATAGCCTCCTGTCAGATAAGGTGTGACTTTGAGTGTATACGTTTACACAAGGCCAACTGCAATTAAATTTAGGGATGAAAACTGTACATCTTGCTTTCCACCCCCTTCACAGCGACTTTCCTGGACAGTCATCACAGTTCTTCGATACTCAACATGAGGTTACCGTCAGAAGGAAAGCTGTCATGCAAACCCCGTATTCCGTTGCTGATTATCTGCTGGACAGGCTGGCAGGCTGTGGTGTTGGCCACCTCTTTGGTGTGCCTGGCGATTATAATTTGCAGTTTCTTGATCACGTGATTGAACATCCCAGCGTACGTTGGGTCGGGTGTGCGAACGAGTTGAATGCGGCTTATGCTGCGGATGGCTATGCCCGGGTATCCGGGGTGGGGGCGCTGCTCACCACGTTTGGCGTAGGTGAGTTAAGCGCGATTAACGGTATCGCGGGAAGCTATGCGGAATATGTTCCTGTTTTGCATATTGTTGGCGCGCCCTGTCGCGGTGCTCAACGTCGTGGGGAGTTGATGCATCACACCCTTGGGGACGGTGATTTTCAGCATTTTTATCGTATGCAGCAGGCGGTGACGACGGCCAGCGCAGTGCTGGATGAACAAAACGCCTGTTATGAAATTGACCGCGTGCTGCGAACAATGCTCATCGAACGCAGGCCGGGCTATCTGATGTTACCTGCTGATGTGGCAAAACAGCGGACCACGCCGCCGAATGACATCCTGATTGTTCCTCTGAGCGAGCCAGAAAGCAGCGTGGCAGAAGCGTTTCGCTACCATGCCCGCGAGCGGTTACTGGACAGCCCGCGCGTAGCGCTTCTGGCAGACGTTCTCGCGCAACGCTTTGGCCTGCAGCCGGTATTGCAACGCTGGATGGCGGAAACGCCGATGGCCCACGCCACGTTGTTGATGGGCAAAGGGCTATTCGATGAGCGTCATCCGGCGTTTGTCGGCACCTACAGCGCTGGAGCCAGCAGCGACTATGTACGTCAGGCGATAGAAGATGCCGACACGATAGTATGTGTTGGCACACAATTTGTTGACACTTTGACCGCCGGGTTTACGCAACAGTTACCACAGGAGCGCACGATTGAGGTGCAGCCACATGCCTCACGGATTGGAAACCGTTGGTTTAACGTCCCGATGGAGCAGGCGGTAACCACCTTGCGGGAGCTGTGTCTGGAGATGTCCTTTTCACTGCCGCCAGAACGCCCGCCAGTTAGGCGTATTCAGGTTGAGAAGGGACCTCTGACGCAGGAAAATTTCTGGCATACGGTGCAGCAGTATCTGGCGCCCAATGACATTATCCTCGTCGACCAGGGGACCGCTGCATTTGGCGCGGCTGCGCTCATGCTACCCGGTGGAGCGGAGGTGCTGGTTCAGCCGCTGTGGGGGTCTATCGGCTACGCGCTCCCGGCTGCATTTGGCGCGCAAACCGCCTGCCCGGACCGCCGGGTGATCCTGATTATTGGCGATGGTGCGGCGCAGCTCACCATTCAGGAACTGGGCTCTATGCTCAGAGACGGGCAATCTCCCGTTATTTTGCTGCTAAATAATGACGGCTATACCGTGGAGCGGGCTATACATGGGGCAAATCAGCGCTATAACGATATCGCTGCCTGGAACTGGACGCAGGTGCCGCAGGCGTTTCGTCGTGAATGTCAGGCGGAGTGCTGGCGTGTGGAGCAGGCGGTACAACTGGAAGAAGTGCTGGCCCGTTTGTCCCATCCGCAACGATTGTCGTTAATTGAGGTGGTGCTACCGAAAGCCGATCTTCCTGAGCTATTGCGCACGGTGACCCGTGCGCTGGAAACGCGTAACGGAGGCTAACTACTTATCGGTACGCTCGGCGATCATCATCGGTTTGCCCGCCAGCAGCAGCCAGGCGGGCAGCATGACGATGCACAGCAGCGGCAGCAGGGTGGAATCTGGCACCACCACTGCTGCCATAAACAGGCTCAGCCAGGCGTCACGGGTGACGACCAGCACCAGTCCAAGAATCGCGCAGGAGACGGTAATGGCCGCTGGCACCGCTTCAACGTGGGCGTGCAACATCAGGCCAAGCGCGACCCCAACGAATACTGCCGGGAAAATTCGCCCGCCGCGAAAACCACTCGCAGCTGCAACCACTAATGCCGCCAATTTGATCACGGCGAGCATGAAATAATCCGATGCTCCCAGCGTCTGGCTAAATGCCATTTGCTGCATTTCGTCCAGTCCTTTAAACAAGGTAAGCGGTCCGCCGATAACGCCTAAAATGCCGAGGATTAAGCCGCCAGCCCCAAGAATCAGGACCGGGTGTTTCAATCGATGCATTAAATGGTGTAAACGCGGCAGACACCAGACAGCCACCATCCCGGCGGCAATGGCGATGGCGGCAACGACCGCACCGCTGAGGATATCGATCACGTGCATCTGCGTGTAGTGCGCGATGGGCAGTGAAAAATGGGGGTGAAAAAACAGACTGGTGGTCAGCGAGCCCGCGGCGGCGGCCATTAACGGTGCAAACAGGCGATCCCACAAAGGAACATTGTCCGAGCTATTCAGCGTTTGTGAAAAGACCAGCGCGGCGGCAACGGGGGTGCCAAATAGCGCGCCGATGGTGCCGGCAGAGGCGAGGATGGTCCAGTCCAGCTTAGCAATGCGGGGAAACATACGGCTGCCGAGCGCCACAGCCAGTGCGATATTCACGGTCATGATCGGGTGTTCCGGACCCAAACTGACGCCACCCGCCAGGCCGAGGATGAGCGCTGCCAGCAAGCCCGGAATTGCTGAGGTGGGGACCGGCATTCCAATTAACGGCTCACAGGCAGGATCCGGTCCCGCGTGACCCTGGCTGTAGCGAATAACTAACCCGACCATAATCCCCGTGAGCGTCAGCATGCCGATAATCCACAGCGGAGAGTCCTGGGCAATACCGATGCTAACGGGCAGGCGTTCCCACAAAAATTGCTGTAAAACGGACGCCACTTTCATCACAACGATCAACACCAGGCTGGAGGCAATACCAATAATTAGCGCAGGAGTTGATAGCAAGAGCATCGTTCTGGCTCGTGGATGAAGCATATTCTATTCCTTAAAACAGAGTCATAGACATAGTTTGCACAGCCTGCGCAACCGCATCGCTGCAAATGGTGCTGAAACGATAAAGTAATTATGTGATCTGGATCGATTTTCCACGGGCATCAGCCTTCAGGACGTTGTTGTTATGCCCCCATGAATTTACAGTGTGGCAAAGATTTATTCTGACTTTAGCGGAGCAGTGGAAGAATGACAAAATATGCTTTAGTAGGTGATGTTGGCGGCACCAACGCGCGTCTTGCTCTGTGCGACATTGCCAGCGGCGAGATTTCGCAGGCAAAAACCTATTCCGGGCTGGATTACCCAAGCCTCGAGGCGGTAGTACGCGTATACCTGGATGAGCATAGCGTCAGCGTTGAGGATGGTTGTATTGCCATTGCCTGTCCGATTACCGGTGACTGGGTGGCAATGACCAACCATACCTGGGCATTCTCTATTGCTGAGATGAAAAAAAATCTGGGCTTCAGTCATCTGGAAATCATCAATGATTTCACCGCCGTGTCGATGGCGATCCCGATGCTGAAGAAAGAGCATTTGATCCAGTTTGGCGGTGCGGAACCTGTTGAAGGCAAGCCGATTGCTGTCTATGGCGCAGGTACCGGACTCGGCGTGGCGCATTTGGTGCATGTAGATAAACGCTGGGTGAGCTTGCCTGGTGAAGGCGGTCACGTGGATTTTGCGCCTAACAGCGAAGAAGAAGGGATTATCCTTGAGGTCCTGCGTGCGGAAATTGGTCACGTTTCCGCAGAGCGCGTACTGTCAGGTCCGGGGCTGGTTAATCTGTATCGCGCCATCGTCAAATCAGACGGGCGCCTGCCGGAAAATCTGCAGCCGAAGGATATCACCGGGCGTGCGCTGGCTGATTCCTGTATCGACTGTCGTCGCGCGCTGTCGCTGTTCTGCGTCATCATGGGGCGTTTTGGCGGCGATCTGGCATTAACGCTGGGCACGTTTGGCGGTGTGTACATCGCTGGCGGCATCGTACCGCGCTTCCTCGACTTCTTTAAAGCTTCGGGTTTCCGTGGTGGTTTTGAAGATAAGGGGCGTTTTAAAGCCTACGTACAGGATATTCCGGTATATCTGATCGTGCATGATAACCCGGGCCTGCTTGGTTCCGGTGCGCATCTGCGCCAGACGCTGGGCCATATTTTGTAAGACCAATGCCGGACGGTGCACAGCGCTTATCCGGCTTACATATATCCCGCAAAACCGCGTTTATTACGCGGTTTTTTTATGCCTGCCGCCCGCCTTTCCGACCTTCGTCACATTTCCGAATGGCGGGATTATTTGTCCAGTAAAAGCATTATTTGTCTGATAACGGTCGTTACTTTCCCCGGACCATAATTTCACTCGTTAACTATTACGAGGAAATGATTATGAGCAAAAAACTGATTGCCGTTTGCGCGTGCCCAATGGGGCTGGCCCATACCTTTATGGCGGCTCAGGCGCTGGAAGAAGCCGCGGTTGAAGCGGGTTATGAAGTGAAAATTGAAACCCAGGGTGCGGACGGAATTCAAAATCGCCTGACGGCGCAGGATATCGCAGAGGCAACGTTGATCATCCATTCTGTTGCCGTTACTCCGGAAGATAACGAGCGTTTTGAGTCGCGTGACGTCTACGAAATTACGTTACAGGACGCGATAAAAAATGCAGCCGGCATCATCAAAGAGATCGAAGAGATGGTTGCCGCTGAACAACAATAATTATCGACAGGGAATTACGTATGGCCATTAAAAAACGCAGTGCAACCGTTGTGCCTGGCGCATCTGGTGCGGCAGCGGCAATAAAAAATCCACCGGCCTCCCACAATAGCTTCTGGGGCGAACTTCCGCAGCATGTGATGTCGGGTATTTCGCGCATGGTACCGACGTTAATTATGGGCGGGGTAATTCTCGCCTTCTCGCAACTGATCGCCTATAGCTGGCTCGATATTCCTGCTGACACCGGCATCATGGATGCGCTGAACAGCGGAAAATTCAGCGGTTTTAATCTCTCATTACTGAAGTTTGCCTGGCTGTCGCAATCTTTTGGCGGCGTGCTGTTTGGTTTTGCTATTCCGATGTTTGCCGCGTTTGTCGCCAACTCTATCGGCGGTAAGCTGGCGTTTCCGGCGGGGTTCATTGGTGGACTGATGTCCACTCAGCCCACACAGATACTGAATTTTGACCCAGCGACGCTGCAATGGGCAACCAGTACCCCCGTCCCGTCAACCTTTATTGGCGCGCTGATTATCTCGATTGTCGCCGGGTATCTGGTGAAGTGGATGAATCAAAAAATCCAGTTGCCTGATTTCCTGCTGGCATTCAAAACCACCTTTTTACTGCCCATTCTTTCCGCGATCTTCGTCATGTTGGCGATGTATTACGTGATAACGCCGTTTGGCGGGTGGATCAACGGCGGAATTCGTTCTCTGCTTACGGCGGCTGGAGAGAAAGGCACGCTGATGTACGCGATGGGGATTTCTGCGGCAACGGCGATTGACCTCGGCGGTCCGATTAATAAAGCCGCAGGATTTGTCGCCTTCAGCTTTACTACCGATCACGTTCTGCCGGTAACCGCACGCTCTATTGCCATCGTGATTCCTCCAATTGGCCTCGGGTTGGCTACGCTTCTCGACCGGCGCTTAACTGGCAAACGCCTGTTCAGCGCACAGCTCTACCCGCAAGGGAAAACGGCAATGTTCCTCGCGTTTATGGGCATCAGCGAAGGGGCGATCCCGTTTGCGCTGGAAAGCCCCATCACGGCAATTCCATCCTATATGGTTGGCGCTATTGTCGGATCGACGGCTGCCGTCTGGCTGGGGGCGGTGCAGTGGTTCCCGGAATCGGCCATCTGGGCATGGCCGCTGGTCACTAACCTCGGCGTCTATATGGCGGGGATCCTGTTAGGTGCGGTGATTACGGCGCTGATGGTGGTGTTCCTGCGCAACATGATGTACCGCAAAGGCAAATTGCTGATTGAAAGCCTCTGATTAAAAGGATTGTGACCATGAGCTTACTTGCCTCGCTGCGTGACTGGCTAACGGCGCAACATCTCGATGCGATGCTGCTGTCATCGCGGCAGAATAAACAGCCGCATATGGGGATCTCCAGCGGTTCAGGGTTTGTGTTTATCAGCCATCAAAGCGCGCATATTCTGGTCGACGCCCGTTACTACACCGATGTCGCTACGCGTACTCAGGGCTATCAGATCCATCTACTTGATGGCGCGCAGACGCTGTATTCACGGGTGAATCACATTATTGCTGACGAAAAGCTGCAGACGGTGGGATTTGAAGGCGAGCAGGTAAGCTGGAATACGGCGAATGGATGGTCGGGCAAACTGCGTGCCCGACTAGTGAGTGCCGTGCCGGATGTGCTCCGGCAGGTAAAAACGGCGCAGGAGATAGCCTGCATTCGCGAAGCCTGCCGGATAGCTGACCTTAGTGCTGAACATATTCGCCACTTTATTCAACCTGGCCTCAGTGAGCGCGAAATCGCCGCTGAACTGGAGTGGTACATGCGCACGCGCGGTGCAGACAAACCCTCTTTTGACACCATTGTCGCCAGCGGCTGGCGCGGCGCGCTGCCGCACGGTAAAGCCAGCGACAAGCGTGTCGAGGCGGGTGAGTTCATCACGCTAGATTTTGGCGCGCAGTATCAGGGCTATTGTTCGGATATGACGAGAACCTTTCGCATCCCAGACGCAAACCAGCCAGCGCAAGAAAGCCCGCTGTTTTCCGTGTATCAGATTGTCCTGGCGGCGCAGCGTGCGGCGGTGGCAGCAATTCGACCAGGTCGGCGTTGCCATGAGGTTGACGCCGCAGCCAGGCAGGTCATTACGCAGGCGGGCTATGGCGATGAGTTTGGTCACAATACCGGACACGCTATCGGCATTGAGGTGCATGAAAATCCCCGTTTTTCCCCCACCGACGCGACGCCTCTGGCGGCTGGCATGCTGCTCACCGTTGAGCCGGGTATTTATCTGCCGGGGCAGGGAGGCGTGCGTATTGAGGACGTGGTGCTGGTTACGCCAGACGGCGGCGAGGTGCTCTACACCATGGCGAAAACATTGTTACACACGGGAGAGGCGTAATGGACTTATCGCTACTGAAGGCGCTGAGCGAGGCGGACGCGATCGCCTCTTCAGAACAGGAAGTGCGGCAGATCCTGCTTGAAGAGGCGGATCGTCTGCATAAAGAGGTGCGCTTTGACGGCCTGGGATCGGTGCTGATCCGTCTGAATGAATCAACCGGTCCGAAGGTAATGATCTGCGCGCATATGGATGAAGTGGGATTTATCGTGCGCAGCATTTCCAGCGAAGGAGCGATCGATGTATTGCCGGTGGGAAATGTGCGTATGGCGGCCAGGCAATTGCAGCCGGTGCGGATCACTACCCGTGAAGAGAGCAAAATTCCCGGTCTGCTCGACGGAGTGCGCAGCGGTAATGACGTCAGTGCGCTGCAGGTGGACATTGGCGCGCGGTCTTATGACGAGGTACTTCAGGCCGGCGTACGCCCTGGCGATCGCGTCACCTTTGACACGACGTTTCAGGTTTTGCCGCACCAGCGAGTCATGGGCAAAGCCTTTGATGATCGACTTGGATGTTATTTGCTGGTGGCACTGCTGCGCGAATGGCATAACGCCATTCTCCCATGCGAGGTCTGGCTGGTGGCCAGTTCCAGTGAAGAAGTGGGACTGCGCGGAGGACAAACAGCAGCACGCGCGGTCGCTCCGGATGTGGCAATCGTGCTGGATACCGCCTGCTGGGCCAAAAACTTTGATCATGGTGCGGCCAACCATCGGCAGATTGGTAATGGCCCGATGCTGGTGTTAAGCGATAAATCGCTGATTGCCTCGCCAAAGCTGACGGCGTGGGTTGAAAGCGTGGCCACCGATGCGGGCATTACCCTGCAGCTTGACATGTTCAGTAACGGCGGCACTGACGGCGGGGCGGTGCACGTAAGCGGCACGGGGATCCCCACGGTTGTCATGGGGCCAGCTACGCGGCATGGACACTGCGCGGCGTCGATTGCCGACTGCCGTGACATCATCCAGACGCAGCAGTTGTTGTCGGCTCTTCTTTCACATCTTACGTGCGAAACCGTGGTTCATCTGACGGATTTCAGGTGCTGATTTCGCGCTAATCAGGAGTTGTTATGCTAACGATTCAATTTCTTTGCCCGCTACCCAATGGCCTGCATGCGCGTCCGGCGTGGGAGCTGAAAGAGCAGTGCAGCCGGTGGCAAAGTGAGGTGATATTTCTTAACCATCGCCAGAACGCCAGGGCTGATGCGAAAAGCTCGCTGGCGCTGATTGGCACCGGGACGCTGTTTAATGACAGTTGTAGCTTAACCATCACCGGTCGCGATGAAGAACTGGCCCGGCGAGAGCTGGAGGAGTACCTCCTGCACCGGTTTATTGACAGCGACAGCGTTCAGCCGACGCCGGCGGAACTGGCGGCGCATCCGTTGCCGCGTTCGCTGATTCGCCTCAACCCAGACCTTCTTTATGGCACCGTGCTTGCAGGGGGCGTAGGGGCGGGTTCGCTCACGCTTTGGCAGAGCGATAATCTGGAAATCTATCGCGCGATTGCGCCGAGTGCGGAAGACAATACCCGGCTGGAGCATAGTCTGGCGACGCTTGCCGAACAGCTCAATCAGCAACTGCGCGAGCGTGAGGGTGAGAGTAAAACCATCCTCAGCGCCCATCTGTCTCTGATTCAGGACGACGAGTTTGCCGGGAATATTCGTCGCTTAATGCTGGAGCAGCATCTGGGGTTAGGGGCGGCGATTATCGCCAATATGGAGCAGGTGTGCGACAAGCTGTCGGCCTCCGGTAGCGATTACCTGCGCGAGCGCGTTAGCGATATCCGTGATATCAGCGAACAACTGCTGCACATCACCTGGCCTGAAAGACGTCCGCGCAATGCGCTGGTGCTGAATAAGCCGACGATTCTGGTCGCTGAGGATTTGACGCCCAGCCAGTTTTTAAGCCTCAATTTGCAGCATCTGTCAGGCATGATCCTGGAGAAAACAGGGCGCACCTCGCATACCCTGATCCTCGCTCGCGCGTCGGCTATACCGGTGCTTAGCGGCTTGCCGCTGGAGGCCATTAGCCGCTATGCAGGCCAGCATGCGGTACTGGATGCCCGCTGTGGGGTACTGGCCATCAATCCAGACGACGCGGTTCGCGGTTATTACGCGATTGCGCAGAAGCTGGCCGATGAATGCCAGCGGCGGCAGGCGCTGGATGCCGCCCAGCCCGCGCTGACCAAAGATAATCAGCGTATTGATGTTGCAGCGAATATCGGTACCGCGCTGGAAGCGCCGGGGGCGTTTGCCAATGGCGCGGAAGGGATTGGGCTGTTTCGTACTGAAATGCTGTTTATGGACCGCGACAGCGCTCCCGACGAGCAGGAACAGTTTGAAGCCTACCAGCAGGTCTTATTGGCCGCGGGCGACAAGCCGGTTATCTTTCGCACCATGGATATTGGGGGGGATAAAAATATCCGTTACCTCAATATTCCGCAGGAAGAGAATCCGTTCCTGGGCTACCGCGCGGTGCGAATTTATCCAGAGTTTGCCGGACTGTTTCGCACGCAGCTGCGCGCCATCTTACGTGCGGCAACCTTCGGCAATGCGCAGCTGATGATCCCAATGGTGCACAGCCTTGACCAGATTTTGTGGGTAAAAAGCGAACTGCAAAAAGCGCTGGTGGCACTGAAAGCCGTCGGTTTACGCCATGCTCCGACAATTTCATTGGGGATTATGGTTGAAGTGCCGTCGGTGTGTTACATCATCGACCATTTCTGCGATGAGGTGGATTTCTTCAGTATTGGTTCAAACGACATGACCCAGTACCTGTACGCCGTCGATCGTAATAACCCGCGCGTTTCGCCGTTGTACAACCCGATTACGCCGTCGTTCCTGCGAATGTTGCAGCAGATTGTCCGCGTGGCGCACGAACGCGGTAAATGGGTGGGCATTTGCGGCGAACTGGGGGGCGAAGGACGCTATTTACCGCTGCTACTGGGCTTAGGACTCGACGAGCTGAGCATGAGCAGTCCACGTATTCCGGCGGTGAAAAGTCAGCTTCGTCAACTGGAGGGCCAGGCATGCCGTGAACTCGCCATACGGGCCTGTGAGTGCCGTAGCGCTCAAGAGATAGAAGATCTGCTCAACCAGTTTGCACCGCAGAAAGACGTGCGTCCGCTGCTGGCGCGGGAGAACATCTTTGTTGGTGAATCTCTGAGTAACAAAGAGCAGGTGATTCAGTTCCTGTGCGGCAATCTGGGTGTTAATGGGCGAACTGAACATCCGTTTGAGCTGGAGGAAGATATCTGGCAGCGCGAAGAGATAGTCACCACTGCTGTCGGTTTTGGTGTGGCTATTCCGCACACTAAGTCCCAGTGGATCCGCCATTCCAGCATCAGTATTGCCCGGCTTGCTCATCCCGTTGACTGGCAGTCAGAGATGGGCGAAGTGGAACTGGTTATCATGCTGACGCTGGGAGCTGATGAAGGCATTAACCACGTGAAGGTCTTCTCGCAGCTGGCGCGTAAGCTGGTGAACAAGCCGTTCCGCCAGTCGTTGTTTGCCGCTGAAAATGCCGACAGTATTCTCGCGTTGCTGGAGGCGGAACTGACGTTTTAAGCTTCATTGAAAGAGCGCTCTCCAGCCTGCGACGATCTGGTTGCAGGCTGGATGAACGCGACCGGAAAGCGACATCATCAATGCGGCGCGTTTGGCACCGACAGTTTCCCGGCTCTTAAGAGCGTCATTTCTTGCTTGCAGAGCAGAACCACCGCTTGGCGAGCTTTAACACGGCGGGAGGTAAGGGCTCTTTTCACGGTCTGACGATCCGCACCTGATTCCAGCATCTGAAAACACATCAGGGAGAGTGCACGTCTGTTTTTCATCGCATATTCACTTTATTGAGTAAGCCTGCAGGGGGAGCTACATGCCGTTATTTTACAACGATGCAAACGGATATTACTAACCTGTTGGTGTTGTCTCACTTAACGTGCTGACTGAAAACGTACGCTGTACTCTCCCGGCGTCAGGCCAAACTGACGCCGGAACAGGCGGCAGAAATAATTACTGTCCTGATACCCGCACCGCTGTGCGACTTCGCTAATCGACAGATGGTATTTCTGTAAGATGATGCGCGCCTTCGCCATTCTGACCCACCGCAGGTACTCGATGAACCCCATGGTGCCGTGCTGGGCAAACACTTTTGACAGGTGGTTGGGCGTGATATTAAAAAACTGCGCTACGCTTTCCCGGGTCAGCGGTTGGGCATAGTTATCCTGCACCCAGTTACACATACTGTGATAGAGAAATTCAGCGCGCGGACGCTCTGTGTCAGGGCGGGTATTCACCACGCTACGACACAGATGCAGCAGGCTAAGCACCAGCGGCTGAATAATATCCTGGGCCTGAGGAGAGCGGCTTAAATGGGTTAATGCGGTGAGCATCGCCTCGCCTTCGCCGCGCTGCGGATGTGGTAACTCAATACGGCGGATAGGACGTAACAGCGATGCCGTTCGATTATCGTAAAAAGAGAGCCCCAGCCAGGCCGGAGAAAACACCAGACTCAGTAGCATCACGGGGTTATCGCTGCCGGGCAAATTCGCCGCTTTCGCCGGGATAAACAGCATGTCGCCTTCAGGCAGGCTATGCTGCTGTTTTTCCAGTTGATTACTGTATTCGCCACGCAGCACGATATCGAGGCGCGGAAGGTCAATACACAAACTGCCGGACGGAAACGTGGGGGGCTGGGACGCGAACCACACGCGGCCAAGACGCTGCGGGTTCAATACCAGGCCGCTGAACAGATCGGCGAAAAACTGTTGGTCTGCGGGGAGGCCTGGCTCTTTCATCACTCTTTCTCTGCGCTATAAGTGCATTAACTGCCTGAACTCTTTCACTTTACTCCGACTCACCGGGATTTCAAATTCCAGATCTTTTAAGCGCAAAATGTAGGTGTTGTTAAACCAGGGTTCGATCTCGCGGATTTTATTCAGATTCACACAGAACGAGCGGTGGCAGCGGAAGAAATGCGAAGCAGGCAATTTGCTGCAAAATTCAGTGATGTTCATCGGCATCACGTACGATTCGCGCCGGGTGTAGACAAACGTCATCTTTTCATGGGCTTCTGCGTAGTAGATGTCGTTGATCGGGGTCACGATGATCCGCTCATCTTTGATCAGATTGATTGTATCGTTTTCGCGGGTCACCGGACTGGCAGGCGAAATTCCCGTTTGCTGTTGCTGCCAGGCTGCTTCCAGCTTTTGCAGCATGCCGACGATGCGTGATTCCTGATACGGCTTCAGGATGTAGTCAAAAGCCTCCAGTTCAAAGGCTTCAACAGCGTGCTCTTTCCACGCGGTAATAAAGACAATAAAGGGCTTGTGCGCGAACTGGCTGATGTTTTGCGCCAACAGGACGCCATCCAGCGAGGGAATATTGATATCCAGAAAAATGGCGTCAACGCGGTTGTGCTGGAGGTATTTCAGCACGTCCAGACCGTCGTCAAATGTGCCGACAATCTCCATCTGGCTGTGCTCTTTTATCAGCCAGCTAAGTTCCTGTTGGGCCAGGAATTCATCTTCAACAATGATGACTTTCACGACTTCACTCCTGGTTAAAGCAACAATGTGGCCGGTGCGGCTGCGGGCGAGTGCTGATTAGGCACATAAAAGGCAATCTCAGTGCCTGGCTCCAGACGGCGGATATGGAGGCCCTCGCCGTAGAGCAGCTTAACGCGATGATGCACATTCAACAGACCAATTTTATTGCCCGGCATTTCATTGGATTCGACCCGTTCAATCACTTTTGGATCGATACCGTGGCCCGTATCCCGCACGGCAATTCGTACCCGATTACCGCACTCCGCAACGCTGATGGTGACCACCCCTTTTCCTTTGCAGGACTGAATCCCATGGACGATAGCGTTCTCTACCAGCGGCTGAATCAGCAGGCTGGGAATATAACAGCTTACCTCTTCATCGATATCATAAATAACCGTCAGCTTGTCGCCAAAACGGGCCTGTTCGATGGCGATGTAATCCTTGATTTGATACAGCTCTTTTTTGATGTCGATCTGCTCATCGTCTTTTAATTCAATATTATAGCGAAGATAGCGCGATAAATTAAAAATCAGCTGGCGCGCTGTGTCTGGATTCAGTCGCACCGACGATGAAATTGCGTTCAGGGCGTTAAACAGGAAATGGGGATTTATTTTACTTTGTAGCGCACGCAGCTCTGCCTTATTTGCCATTTCGCGTAGCTGCTCCGCCCGGGAGACTTCCAACTGAGTCGAGATAATTTGCGACAGGCCGATGGCCATTTCTTGTAGCGAGGAGGTTATCTGGTGGGCGTGACAGTAGTAGATTTTTAGCGTACCGGTGACAACACCTTTCTCCCAAAGCGGAATCACCAGCATGGAGTGTATTTCCGGCGTACGGTGCGCTTCATCATTGTTTTTAATGATGATTTTTCCGTAATTGATCGCCTGTTGCGTAGTCGGACTGACGAAATCATCATTATCGCGGTAGTTAAGTTCACCCACGCCAACGTAGGCCAGCACGTGCTGGGTGTTGGTAATAGCGACGGCATCAGCATGGATATCATGGCGAATAATTTTGCACACCTGGCGAAGCGATTCGCTATTGACCTGGCGAAAAAGCGGCAGAGTTTTGTTGGCGATATCCAGAGCCAGCTTAGCCTGCTTCGCGGCGCTGGCTTCTTTCTCGCCTTCCACGCTTTGCACCAGCATGACGATAAAACCAATGCAGACACTACCAAGAATCATTGGGATGCCGATCTTCGAGACGATATCCAGCCCCAGTTCGGTGGTGGGCGCCCAGGCGACGACGAGGATCATGGTCAGAGATTCGCACAGCATTCCGCCTAAAATACCCGCACGCCAGTGTTGCGCTTTGGGGATCCTACGGTTGATCCAGCCGGCAATGCAGCCTGCCAGAATGCTGGTGATAAAGCAGGGCAGGGCGGTTACGCCGCCGATGTCGATCAGGTAGCGGTGGGTGCCCGCGATCAGGCCTGTAATGATACCGACCCAGGGACCGAACAGAATTCCCCCTGACATGACGGCGATAATACGTACGTTAACCAGTGAGCCTTCAACCGGTACGCCGGACCAGGTACTGAACAGGGCAAACATTGAGAAAATCGCGGTAACGGCGAGCAGCTCTTTCGGGGAGTGGGCTGACTTGTGCAACAGTTCGCGAAACAGGCGGATACGAATCAGGAAAAACAGACAGAACAGCATCAGCGCTGCCCGGTCGAATACCGCCAGCAGCATATTGAATATTTCGTGCACGGGTGACTCTTGCGCAAGGGTTAAACCTCTATGATAGGTAACCTGAGGCTGGATGACCAGCACCCGCGCAGCCTGTGGCTAATGGGGAAAAACCTTAGTATTAAAAGGGGATTGTTGCATGATTGTTGTATTTACAATGCCTGTCCTGTCAACGGAGCGCGCAAAGTAATATGTTTAACAATAAAATGTTAAATGGTGGTAATTTTAAGCGGAGTGTGAAAAATTTTATTTCCTCATTTTTTCTGGATATTCCTCTTTTACCTCAATAAAAAATATTTTGTTTTGCCTCTCGACAGAAGGAAATTATTCAGGCTATTTTCTAAACGTGCCACCATCGTGGCAGCGTCGCTCGGACGGTCCGGGCGCTAACGTTAATCTGAGGATATTATGGCTGACTCCCGCCCTGAACGTCGCTTTACGCGTATTGATCGCCTTCCCCCTTACGTTTTTAACATTACTGCTGAACTGAAGATGGCTGCGCGTCGGCGCGGCGAAGATATTATCGATTTCAGCATGGGGAACCCGGATGGGGCCACGCCTCCTCACATTGTCGAAAAACTCTGTACCGTGGCGCAGCGCCCGGATACGCACGGTTACTCCACCTCGCGCGGCATTCCGCGTCTGCGTCGGGCAATTTCCCGTTGGTACCAGGAACGCTATGACGTTGAGATCGATCCGGAATCCGAAGCGATTGTGACGATTGGCTCGAAAGAAGGATTGGCGCACCTGATGCTGGCCACGCTGGATCACGGCGATACGGTCCTCGTACCGAACCCGAGCTATCCGATCCATATTTATGGCGCGGTGATTGCCGGCGCGCAGGTACGCTCAGTGCCGCTGGTCGAAGGCGTCGATTTCTTTAATGAGCTGGAGCGCGCGATTCGCGAAAGCTACCCGAAACCGAAGATGATGATCTTAGGTTTTCCCTCCAACCCGACTGCGCAGTGCGTCGAGCTGGAGTTCTTCGAAAAAGTTGTGGCCCTGGCTAAACGCTATGACGTGCTGGTGGTTCATGACCTGGCCTATGCCGATATCGTCTACGATGGCTGGAAAGCGCCGTCGATTATGGAGGTACCGGGCGCTCGTGATGTCGCGGTGGAGTTTTTCACCCTATCGAAAAGCTACAACATGGCGGGCTGGCGTATCGGTTTTATGGTAGGTAACAAAACGCTGGTGAACGCGCTGGCTCGCATTAAGAGCTATCACGATTACGGAACCTTTACTCCGTTGCAGGTTGCAGCAATCGCCGCGCTGGAAGGCGATCAGCAGTGCGTGCGGGATATTGCTGAGCAATATAAACGTCGTCGAGATGTGCTGGTTAAGGGGCTGCATGAAGCCGGGTGGATGGTCGAGATGCCCAAGGCCTCGATGTACGTTTGGGCGAAAATCCCAGAGCAATATGCCGCGATGGGCTCACTTGAATTTGCCAAGAAACTGCTGAACGAGGCGAAGGTATGCGTTTCGCCGGGGATTGGTTTTGGTGATTATGGCGATACGCACGTGCGCTTTGCGTTAATTGAAAACCGCGACCGTACCCGCCAGGCGATCCGTGGCATCAAAGCAATGTTCCGCGCCGATGGCTTACTGCCTGCCAGTGCAAAATCGGCCACTGAAAGTACCGACTAACAACACGTTTTCCCAAAAGCAAACAGGAGCCATCAGGCTCCTGTTTTTTTTGCTGCGTCTTTTAATTTAGATCATCAGGGCGAAAGTACCGGCCCAAACGATGACCATAAAAGAAATGCCCATAAAGAAATATTTCACTTTTCATCTCTCCGCGTACCTGAGGTACGTCTAAATGAACATATGCTAACCTGACAGAGAGCTGATGCACGCGTAAACGAAATGGAGAATTCCCTTCGTTTGCTTGTCTGCATCACCTCAGAATTCTGAGCTTTTATGCTCCAGACGGCGCTAATGTACGCCTAAAAATGAGGTGAGACAAGAGGCATTTTTTTATTTAATTTTAATAACTTACAAGTGTCGTGATTCGGCGACAGTTTAATTTCTGTCGGTAATAAATTGCTATTGAGCGACGAAATGTTTACTCGGAGAATTCTCATATCTCCATGATGTTAATGCGGTTAATTTTTCGCGGAATGAGATTATGAAAAGGTTAAAAATGACCAGATTAATGATGTTAGCACTCGTTCTTACGCCAGTGACGTCGATGGCGGCCTCGCCGATGGCATTCAATTTCAGCTGCGCAAGTATTGGTGGTGTGAATAGTGATGGTAAAGGCAATATCTGGATTGATGGCACTAAGGCGACGGTAAAGGCCTTCAATGAAAATTACTGGGAAGCAAAAAGCGGTAACAATACCGTGTCTATCTCCCGTAAAGATGACGGGAATCCGGACGTTTCCTGGACCGGGCCTAATCGTAAGCACGGGATTTGCCTGCCTGAAGACAATATCGACTTTTCAGGGGCAAAGAAATCGACCAGCAACGGCCCTTCTTTTTCCTGTTCTGCGGTAGCAAAGGGCAGTATCGAAGAGGTTATCTGTCAAAGTCCTTCGCTCTCAGCCATGGATTTGGCATTGAACGGGGCCTACAAGCAGGCGCTGGTGAAATCGAGTAATAACCCGACGCTCAAAGCAGAGCAACGCGGCTGGGTGAAAGGGCGTAACGAATGCTGGAAAGAGCAGGATAAGCCAGCGTGTATAGCCCGTAACTACAATGAGCGAATGGCTGAATTACAGAACAAGTGGGGCGTGAAGTAATTCAGGCGCAGAAAAAAAGAAAGGCCTTTCGGCCTTTCTTTTTAGATGTACAACGAGGCTTCACCCATCGGGCGAGTTTTGAAGCGACGGTGGATCCAGAGATACTGCTCGGGTGCGCGCATGATCTCTTTTTCGATAATTTTGTTCATATACGCCGCTGCCTGGCTTTCATCTGTTGGATAACCTTCCATTTCTGGCGTGATGTACAGGCGGTAACCGGAGTTATCTGCTTTTCTCACCATGGTTACGGTCAGCATCGCTGCGCCCGATAAGCGTGACAGCACGTAAGTACCGTTGGTGGTCGCGACGTTTTTGACTGCGAAGAAGGGGGCGAATGAACTCCCTTTACGACCGTAGTCCTGATCGGGGGCAAACCATACCGCTTCCCCTTTTTTCAGGGCGCCGACAATACCGCGCAGATTATTTCTGCCGATCATGGCCTTGTTGGAGCGCATACGACCGCGGGTTTGGATCCACTCCATCAACTTATTATTGTGCGGACGATAGGTTGCCATCATCGGTTGGCAAAGTCCCATTACGCGACCACCCAACTCGAGTGACATAAAGTGTACGCCTACCACCATCACGCCACGGTTTTGCATCTGTGCGCGTTGCAGGTTGTCCAGCCCTTCTACATCAAACCATTTGCGTACCCGGCGATCCGGCCAGAACCAGGCCATACCCGTTTCAAGCAGCGCCATGCCGAGTGAACGGAAGTTCTCATCGACCAGTTTGTCTCTTTCTTCTTGCGACAGATTTGGGAAACAGAGTTCGAGATTTTTATGAGCAATAGATTCACGGCGCTTTAAAAATGGACGAGCCAGCGTTCCTGTACGGGTACCAAGAAAACACAATACGGGATAGGGAAGCTGTACCAGTAACCAGAGCACACCGACGCCAAACCATGTGAGCCAGTAGCGCGGATGCAAAAACGCGCGTGAAAATTTACATTGGGGGAACATAAGCACCTGTTGTTGATACGAAATAGGTGTATCGCGAAGATTCTTTAGTCTGCCGCTTTACAGTCTGTACTGATCGTTAGGCCGCCATGAACGACATTGGTTCCTGTAAAGAGTGTAAAACTGAGTCAGGACAAAACCAGGAAGGGGCATGAATGATCGGACGCTCAATGTACACCCGAATATTAATGTCAGCCAGAAATAATTACTCAAGATGCGTAAATGTTTTTACGGCGATTAAGGTCAAAAATGAGTCGATATATAATGTGTTGTTTTTATGACGATTAAATAAACGGCTGTCGAATAAATTAGTAGTCAGCGATTGAGTGATTTTTGTAACGAAAATGTTGCTTAAATTGCGAACCATTGGGAATTGTCTTAGAATATAAACTCAAGGGAGTGTAAGGACTTACGTAAATTTTTACGGCAAACAGGAGGTATCGCTATGTTCTATTTTTGGATCTTTCTCGCGTTGAGCATTCTGAGCGTCAGTTGCTATATCTGGCAGGTTATGGGGACTGCGGCGTCAATAAGTGCTTTTATCGGCATGGCCATACTCACGGCATTAATTTACGTTTTTACTATGCAGTTGACCAATGGTAACGAGATGGTTACCGGATTATTCCTTTTTCTTGCCCCAGCATGCGGTTTGATCATCCGCTTTATGGTGGGTTACGGTAAGCAATAAATTATCACGTTGAGCTATTTATTCTTTATCTGAATGTATTGAAGTGCCAGCATCGCTGGCACTTTTTGCGAGACTGAAATCGGCTACCGGGCATCAGCCAACTGGAGTGACGCTTCCTCTTGCTGAGCGTTTTTCCGCTGTTGTTCGAGTTCCAGCGCGCCGCGATGAGAGAGGTAGCAGAACAGGATGCAGCAGACAATCCCGCCCATCAACAGATAGAAGCCGCCATGCCATCCCATTTTATCGACCATCACGCCAAACAGGCTGGTTCCCAGCGATGCGCCAAAAATGTAGCTCATGAATCCGCGTAACCCTACCGCAGAACCTACTGCGAAGCTGGGGACGATTTCCATGGTCTGAACGGAGGCCAGGAACTGCGGAACATAAATCAGGCAACCCACGATGGCGGCAAAAATAGTGACCATCAGCAGCGATTCACTTTTCCAGTAACCGATCAGGCAGACGAAAATCAGCGCCATACAGATCATGGCCAGCGGCATGCGACGGCCTTTAAACAGTTTATCGGTGAGCCAACCCGCCAGTAATGTGGAAGGAATTGCCGCCCATTCGAAAAACAGAAAAGCTATGCTCATTTGCTCTTTCGAGAAATGTTTTTCGGTTAATAAATAAATTGGCAGCCAGCTAATCATACCAAAACGCACCATATAGACAAAGACGTCTACCAGTGAAACATACCAGGCATTCTTATTACGCAATACATAGGTGCAGAAGATCTGGAAGGCACTCATATTTTCTGGCGCCTGGACAGCGTGTCGGGAATTTAATACGACTTTTTCTTCCGGCATCATTTGTTCCAGAGCCGGTAAGCCCTCCTGACGCGGTGAACCTTTCCCCAGCATCAGCACAATAAAAGCAAACAGTACGGCAACACAGGCCGGAACAATATAGCTGGCGCTTTGCCAGTGTTCGCTCCCCAAAATGGCAAACGCGGCGCCAACAATCGGGGCGACAATACCACCGCCAACGTTGTGTGAGATATTCCAGAATGCGCCAACGCGTCCACGTTCTTTACGTGGAAACCAGTTAGCGATGGTAATAAATGAAGGGCCAACGCCCATCCCCTGAAACAAACCGTTGAAAACGACCAGCGCGGCAAATATCCAGAATCCGGTACTGAACCCCAGGCCTACGTTGACGATAGCGCACAGGATCAGGCCGCATGCCATGAAGACTTTCGGGCTGGCCTTGTCTGCCAGACTGCTCATAATGCCTTTACTGATCCCATAGGCAATAAGCATGCAGCTGCTGAGTAAACCAATCTGCGTAGCGCTGAGATCCAGATGCTCCTTCAGGTATGGAGTCGAAAGCGTGAAGTTATTGCGCACAATATAGTACGCAAGATAGCCAAGAAATACGCTGAGTAATGCCTGAATGCGGTATCGGCCATAAGTTGCCTGGACTTTCTCCGCCGGGACTTTATTCGCCGCTGGTCCTGCCTTAAATATTGATAACATATCATCACCTAATTTTTTATTGATGTGAATATCAGGATTTTTCGCAGTGAAGAGTGAAATAGACGGCGAAGAAACTCAAGTTGATGAAATGTGTCACTATTGACTCAATTTTCGGGCGGCGTGGCAGATTTTGACTCTTTTTTAATAATGGATTTTCAATTCTATTCTTTCACGGGAATTTTTATCATCGGCGTGTGCGGGTATTAACAAATTCAGACTGCATTTTCGGGTATTCTTTACTGATGTCGTCACTTTCCGTTTGGTTATTCTACGAATAACCTTATTCTTCCCCCCAGCGGTGATAAACGGGTAAGTTTTGTCTCAATATTATTTTTTGTACATGTTGGTATTTATGAACGGGATCACAAACAGACTGTTGGGCCGGGGGCGTTTTTGGGCATTCTTGCTCTGTTTTATGTCGCTGTCGGCGAGCTGCCAGGTCCTGGGTAAAGAGCTGGTGATGGCGACCACCTTTTCCCCAGGGGCCACGGCCTGGATTATCCAGCGCTGGCAGACGGAGCCAGGGTCAGTGATGATTCGCACGTTAAACCGGACCAGCGGTTCGCTGGAACAGTTGCTGGATACTGCGAATGCGGAAAACGTCGATCTGATTTTGACCTCATCACCCATGCTGTTGCAGCATCTTCAGGAGCACCAGAAGCTGGCGCCTTTCGATAATGCGCTGCCTGAAAGCCAGCGGCTGGTGCCAGACTCGATTCGCTCGACCTCCGTGGCTGTGGCGATATCAGGGTTTGGCCTGTTGATTAATCGTTCTGCGCTGGCGGCGCGGCATCTTCCGCCGCCTGCCGACTGGGGGGATTTAACGCAGCCTAAATATCAGAACGCGCTGTTGATGAGTAGCCCGTCGCGTTCCGATACCAACCACCTGATGGTTGAGTCGCTGCTGCAACAGAAAGGGTGGGAAGAGGGCTGGGCGACGCTGTTGGCCAGCGCCGGTAATCTGGTAACGATTTCATCACGCAGTTTTGGCGTGGCCGACAAAATTAAGAGCGGTCTGGGCGTGGCGGGGCCGGTTATTGATAACTATGCCAACCTGTTGCTTAACGATCCGCACCTTACTTTTACCTATTTCCCTCGCTCGGCGGTGTCACCCACCTATGTTGCCGTACTCAAGAATAGCCAGCACCCCAACGAAGCGCGTCGCTTTATCCGCTATCTGTTAAGCCCGGAAGGACAGCGGATCCTTGCGGATGCGAACACGGGGAAATATCCGGTCACGCAGCTCGCGCCTGATAACCCACGCGCCGCTCAGCAGGCTATTTTGATGAGCCAGCCCGCGCTTAATTATCGGCTGATCCTTAAGCGGCAACAGCTGGTGCAGCGGATGTTTGATACCGCCATCAGTTTTCGACTCGCGCAACTGAAAGATGCCTGGCGGGCGCTATACAGTGCGGAAGCGCGCCTGAAACGCCCGCTACCCGAAATCAGAGCATTACTGACCAGCGTCCCGATAGACGCCAGAAGTAGTGAAGATGAGGCCTGGCTTGCGCAATTTGAGAATAAAAGCGTAGCCGAACAGCAGATGATGGAGTGGCAGCTCTGGTTTCTTAAAAATCAGCGTCAGGCGATATCCAAACTGGAAGAGTTAAAATGAAAGGTGGTTCGATACTGCAACGCCTGCGCCAGCTCAGCATCAGCAGCAGCCTGCGGGGAGCGTTTCTGACGGGCGCATTACTGACGTTGAGCGTAAGCTGCGTCAGTTTGTACTCCTGGCATGAGCAGAGCTCGCAGATACGCTATTCACTTGATGATTACTTCCCGCGCGTACATTCCGCTTTTTTGATAGAAGGAAATCTCAACCTGGTTGTGGATCAGCTTAATGAATTCCTGTTGGCCCCCAACACCACGGTGAGGCTGCAACTGCGCAATCAAATTATTTCTCATCTGGACAAAATTGAGGTGCTGAGCCGGGGATTACAATCGGCAGAACAACAGCAGTTGGCGGTGATTTTGCAAGACAGCCGGGCGCTGATGGCGGAGCTGGACCGGGTGCTCTACAACATGTTCCTCGTGCGCGAAAAGGTGAGTGAACTCTCCGCGCGCATCGACTGGCTACATGATGATTTTACTACCGAGCTGAATTCGCTGGTGCAGGATTTTACCTGGCAGCAGGGGACGTTGCTGGATCAAATTGAGGCCAAAAACGGCGATGCAGCGCAGTATCTCAAACGTGCCAGAGAGGTACAAAACGAGCAGCAGCAGGTTTACACCCTGGCAAGAATTGAAAATCAGATCGTGGATGATTTACGCGACAGGCTCAATGAACTGAAGTCGGGTAGCGACGACGGAATGCTGGTGGAGAATCATATCCGCTATCTGGAGAACCTGAAGAAAACGGCGGATGAAAATATCCGTACCCTCGATGACTGGCCCAGTACTATCACCCTGCGGCAAACCATTGATGAGTTACTGGAAATCGGGATGATGAAAAATAAAATGCCCGATACCATGCGCGATTATGTCGCCGCGCAAAAAGCGCTCGTTGATGCTAACCATGCCAGAGAGGCAACGCTCGGGCGCTTTCGGACACTGCTTGAGGCGCAGTTGGGGAGTAGCCATCAGCAAATGCAGATGTTTAACCAGCGGCTGGAACAAATTGTTCGCGTCAGCGGTGGACTTATTCTGCTGGCGACGCTGCTGGCGCTACTTCTCGCCTGGGGGCTCAACCATTACTTTATTCGTTCCCGTCTGGTGAAGCGTTTTACCGCACTCAACCAGGCCGTGGTGCAAATTGGTCTTGGCAGAACGGATGCCACCATCCCGGTTTATGGGCGCGATGAGCTCGGGCGCATCGCAGGATTGCTGCGCCATACTCTGGGCCAGTTGAGTGCGCAAAAAAATCAGCTGGAGCAGGAAGTGACAGAGCGCAAGGAGATAGAGTCCGATCTCCGGGCAACGCAGGATGAACTGATCCAGACGGCAAAACTGGCAGTGGTGGGACAGACCATGACCACGCTGGCGCACGAGATTAACCAACCGCTGAATGCGCTGTCGATGTACCTGTTTACGGCGGGAAGGGCAATTGAACAAGGACAATCCGCTCAGGCCAGAAGTACGTTAACCAAAGCGGAGGGGCTGATTACCCGTATTGATGCCATTATCCGTTCGCTGCGTCAGTTTGCACGTCGGGCCGAGCCGGGCGCGCCTTTGCATCCGGTCGATCTGCGACAAACATTCAGCGCCGCCTGGGAACTGTTGGCCATGCGGCATAAGCCTCAGCAGGGTACGCTGACGCTTCCAGCCCAGAGTGTATGGGTGACAGGTGATGAAGTGCGTATTCAGCAGGTGCTGGTAAACGTACTGGCAAATGCGCTTGATGCCAGTCCGACTGGCGCGCAAATAGAGGTTCACTGGCAGGCTGAGGGCAGCCGATTGTGCGTCTTTGTCTGCGATAACGGCCCCGGCTGGCCTGAGGCGTTATTGCCATCACTGTTAAAGCCGTTTACCACCAGTAAGGATGTGGGGCTCGGTATTGGCTTATCGATTTGTGTATCGTTAATGGGGCAAATGAACGGCGAGCTGCGCCTGGCATCGACACCGGGGCGTAATGCCTGCGTCGTTCTGCAATTTAATCTGACGGATGTAAACGATGTTGTGTGATGACTATTCTGTTCTGCTGATTGATGATGATGCCGATGTTCTCGACGCTTACACTCTGTTGCTTGAACAAGAGGGGTACCGTGTCTATGCATGCAATAACCCTTTTGATGCCCGAAACTGGCTGCAAGCCGACTGGCCGGGGATTGTTCTGAGCGATGTGTGTATGCCTGGCTGCAATGGAATAGACCTGATGACGTTGTTTCATCAGGATGATAATCAGCTCCCTATTCTGCTTATCACCGGGCATGGCGATGTCCCGATGGCGGTGGAGGCAGTAAAGAAAGGCGCATGGGACTTTCTGCAAAAACCGGTCGACCCCGGCAAACTGCTGTCGCTGGTAGAGGATGCGCTGCGTCAGAGACAATCCGTGATTGCCCGTCGCCATTATTGCCAGCAAAAGCTTCAGGTTGAACTGCTCGGCTACAGTGACTGGGTCAATCAGTATCGTCAACGTCTGCAACACCTGGCGGAAACGGATATTGCCGTCTGGTTTTATGGCGAGCCGGGGACAGGACGTATGACCGGAGCCCGGTATTTGCATCAGCTTGGGCGCAGCGCTGATGGGCCGTTTATCCGCGGTGAACTAACGCCCGGGAACGCGGGACTACTCAATGACCTTATTGCACAGGCGCAAGGAGGAACGCTGGTCCTGAGCCATATTGAGTGCCTGACACGTGAACAGCAGCACCATCTGGTGCATCTGCAAAGCCAGGAGCGGCGTCCGTTTCGTCTGATAGGCATTGGTGACACATCGTTAGTGGAACTGGCGGCAACCAACCAGATTGTGGCCGAACTCTACTACTGTTTTGCGATGACGCAAATCGGTTGCCAGCCGCTGTCACAGCGTCCGGATGATATTGAGCCGCTGTTTCGTCATTACCTGCAGAAAGCCTGTCTGCGCCTGAACCATCCCGTGCCCGAGGTTGAAGGGGAGTTACTGAAAGGCATGCGGCGTCGCGTGTGGTTAAGTAATGTCCGGGAACTGGCGAATGCCGCCGAGCTTTTTGCCGTTGGGCTACTCCCGCTGGCTGAAACCGCGAATCCGCAGCTGCATCTGCCTGAACCAACACCGCTCGATCGGCGGGTTGAAGAGTACGAGCGACAGATCATTACTGAAGCGCTAAATATTCATCAGGGGCGCATTAATGAAGTGGCGGAGTATTTACAAATCCCGCGTAAAAAATTGTATTTACGCATGAGAAAATACGGGCTGAGCAAAGAACACTATAAGTTTTAGTCGACAGAATTGGGGGAGAAGGGACGTCGAGAGTATTTCGGTGGCGGCGTTGGCGTTCACCGAAATAGGCAACGGAAGTCCGGGTGATTATCTGGTTGTTTTTCTTACCACATCAAATCATCAGGGATGACAAAATCAGCATACGGATCGTCTTCGTCCTTCGCTTCCTGGCTCAGCTCGCAATTTAAAACGATATAACTTGCATCGCGCTGCGCAATCTTGTCGGCGACGACAGCCGGGATAATGGCGTATTCGCTATCGTTGCCGCTTTCAGCCGTCAGTCGGGCAATGGCCAGACGGCCCTTGATCAGCTGAGACTGAGTCACCTTATCAACATAGACTTTTTTGATCAGGTTATTATCAGTAAAGTTGTAACCAATATCGCCACGGGTAATGGTGATTTTATTCATTTCAATCAGTTGCTTGATCTGGGCTTTATATTCTTTAGACAGCGCGGCCTGTTTCTGCTGTTCGCTGAGCTGCTTGTCGCGCTCAATTTGCGCTTTTTTATTCTCTTCAACCGCTTCTCTGGCTTCGCGAGCCTGAACGCGCGATTTCTTCGCCGTTCTTTGCACTTTGGCCACTTTTTTGCTGCTGACCAGACCTGCCTTAAGCATCTGTTCTTGTAGGGTAAGTTTTGTCATCGTCGCTTCTAATCCAATAAAATCGTTGTCAGGATTATAACCTTAACGTTCGGCGGGATGCCAGAAAATGGCCGTGCCACGACGGTTATCTCCAGTAGGCGTCACCGTTCTGTGTCTTACTCCCTTTCCGAATCGTGTTGATAGTTAACTCGTTTTTTAATAAGAAATAATATGCTGAATTATTTAACTATCTTGAGAATAGATATCATAAAAATAAATATTTCAGTGATTTATCCTGATTGTCATAATCAAATAGAGTTATTTTGGCAGGTATTTAATCTAAAAAACAATCAGTTGTCTCTTGATCAAATTTAAAGTGCAGCCTCATTGTGCCGATAACCATAATGAAAATATGGACAATGGAGGGAAGTGGCATGTGGTGGGTTTATCGAATGCCGATGAAAATGAAGTTAATAATCGCGCTACAACCACTATTATTGGCGTTATGTTGGTTTGCTGGTTCAGGAATATTGACGCGCATTGAGACAGAACGGCAGATGGAAAATATTGCTCAACTGACAGCGCTCGCGCGTAGTGCCGGAAATGTGGTGCATGAGCTGCAAAAAGAACGGGGAATGAGCGTCGGATTTCTGGGGGCTGAAGGGAAGACGTTCAAAGATGAGTTAACCGCGCAGCGGGCTTTAACCGATCGCGAGATCGAGGTCTTTGTGCGTTCACTGTCCGATACTGCATTACCAGAAGGGGATGCCGCCAATTCTGTCACCACGTTTAAGAAAAACATTCTGTCGCTTGCCACCATCCGGGAAAACGTCACGCGATTGGGGCTTCCGGCCTCCGATGTCGTTAAGTTTTATACTAATGTCATTGCTGATGTGCTGAGTTTTGTGGGCAGGTTGGGACAGTTGACGGATTCAGGCGAGATGGCGAACGCATTCGCCGCCTACTACAACTTGCTGAATTTGAAAGAACAGGCAGGTATTGAACGCGCGCTGCTGTCAAATATCTTTTCCTCCGGTCATTTCGCCGAGGGGCAGTTACATCAACTCAGTGATGTCGTCAGTAAACAGAACGTCTGGCTGGCACAATCGTTGCGTCTGAGCCCACCGGAACAGGCGGCCATGCTGGAAAGCCGCTTACAGTCCACAGAAGCGTCAAAAGCCCTCTCATTACGCGAAACCGCGTTTAGTCATGCCGCGAACGGTGGATTTGATGTCGATCCTACTGTCTGGTTCAAGGTTCAAACCCAGCGTATTGAAGTGATGCGGCAGATAGAAGATGTGACGGCGAATCTTCTGTTAGCGAATGCGGAAAAACTCGCGCAGGATGCACGAAAAAACTGGCAAATATATATGATTGTCAGCTTGTTAGCGCTCCTGGCATCATTGGCGTTCGCAGGGGCAATCGCTATCAATATGCATCGTCAATTTAGTGACACGCTCCGCAAGATTGCGGGTATGAACGGCGATCTGACTCAACGACTGGCGACCCCGGGGAAAGATGAGCTTTCCTCACTTAATCGCGCCTATAACACGATGCTGGAAAGTATTCAGCATATCGTCCAGGAGATTAAACAAGGCTCCGTGGTTTTATCCGATGCCAGCAGCAGTATTACGGCGGGTAATCAGGACCTGGCCCAACGCACGGATGAACAGGCAGCATCAATAGTACAAGCGGTGGCCAGTATGGAACAGCTCTCCACGACGATTACGCAAACGGCGGACAATGCCCGCGAAGCGGAGCATCTGACAATCAGGCTGGAAAAAGAGGTCCGCCAGGCCAGTAACGTCGCCAGTGCGGCAAATCAAAGCATGGGGGATATTCGCTCTTCCAGTGAGAAAATCTCGAATATTGTGACCTCGATAGACGATATTTCGTTTCAGACTAACTTGCTGGCGCTGAATGCGGCAGTGGAAGCTGCACGGGCAGGAGAGATGGGCAGGGGGTTTGCGGTTGTCGCCAGTGAAGTGCGGAATCTTTCGCAGCGTTGTGCCAAAGAAGCTAATCAGATCCGCGAGCTGGTCGCGCAGAATATGGTAAAAATTAGTGAGGGTGTTGAGCGGGTTACGGCGTCCGCTACCGCGCTAGAAGCCGCGGCGGACAATACCACCAGCATGAAGCAATATATTGCGGATATCGCTCGTGTAGCGACGGAACAATCGCAAGGGGTAACTCAGATTAACCTGGCACTGCGACCTATGGAGCAGGTCACGCAGCAAAACGCGGCGTTGGTTTCTCAGGCCGCAAGCGACAGCCAGCGCCTGGACAATCTGTCTGTCACCATGAAGGATCTGGTCAATCGTTTTGTTGTCTGACCTGACGCCGTTTAACCGACCCGGACAACATACCGGGTCGGTTCATCCCCTGGCGGGGAAATAGTATTAACGATAAATTGCTACAACGGGTTTTCCGTCATCGCCTATGGTTCCCCGATACATACCTTCAGAGTTGAAGGACATGGTGTAATTACCGGCTTTATCAAGCACAATTACTCCACCGCTGCCATTCAGCGCCTTAACTTCATCCAGAGCATTCTGCGCTGCGTCTTTTAAAGGGGTATTGCGGTATTTCACCTGGGCTGCAATGTTATACGCGGTCAGCGTGCGGATAAACATTTCTCCTGAGCCGGTTGCGGATACCGCCACGGTTTCATTGTCGGCATAATTTCCTGCGCCAATGATAGGTGAATCCCCCACACGTCCGTAACGTTTGTTGGTCATTCCGCCTGTAGACGTTCCGGCAGCGAGATTACCGTCTTTATCCAGAGCAACAGCGCCGACAGTGCCATATTTATAGTCATACATCATTGGGTCAGCGAACAGGGCAGCGCTCTTTCCATCGTGATCAAGGAGCACTTTTTCTTTTTGGATTGCATTCTGTAATTGCTGCCAGCGAAAATCTGTTTTGAAATAAGCAGGATCAACGGTTGCGAGTCCCTGTTCTTTTGCAAAGGTATCCGCGCCTGTCGAGACCATGAGTACGTGCGGGCTTTGAGTCATAACGGCATACGCCGCATTAATTGGGTTTTTAACCGTGGTTACACCGGCAACGGCACCGGCTTTTCGGGTTTTCCCATCCATAATGGACGCATCCAGTTCATTGCGGCCATCGTGGGTAAACACGGCACCTTTACCTGCATTGAAGAGAGGAGAATCTTCCATCACATTAATCGCTTTCTGAACGGCTTCCAGGCTGCTACCGCCTTTATTCAGAACCGCATAACCTGCATTCAGAGCTTCAGTGAGTTTTTCTGTATACTGCTTTTCCTGTTCTGGTGTGATGGTATCTTTTGTAATGGTACCGGCACCACCATGGATCACCAGCCTTATCGGCGATTGCGCGTCTCCCCATGCGGGAGCTGTCAGTAAGGTACAAAGGGTCAAAGTAGCGATACTGGTCTTGATTCTGAACATATGAATAAATTCCTTTTTTCTGAGTGATGAATCATTTCCGATAATGTTTCTCATTACCGGTATTAATCAGCCTGTTTATGGAGAACTTATTCCTGACAAACTGGCTAAAGATTAATCATGGCTATACTTCAATAATCATAATTTTGGTTAATTGATTTTAGTCAAAATATATTTTTAATGATTGATTTATCAAAAAATGAAGCGTTTCCGCAGAAGTTTCTATCATTCCACTGACCATACTCGCAGGCTTCCGGTTGCAGTCTGTCGCTGGTAAAGTGAGCAACCAATACCGAGATGTGACCAGAAGGGAATTCCGAGTGACCGAACGTATTGATTATCAGACTGAAAAATACAGCTTTACTGAGGCGACTGAAAGTTCCCGTCTGGCTGGCCAGTGGGCTGATGTTATTGCTGAATGTCGGGAAATGAAGGCGGGTCCGGAAGAGCGTCTGCGTATTGCTTTATTGAATGTGGACTATGTGACCAGCTTTGAGCTGCCTTTCCGTTTGTTATTACTCCGTACCCCGCAACTGATTGCCAGCGTTCGTGAAGAGCTACAGCTTAGTCAGAAAAACGTAATCTTTAACGGCAAACGCTTTGGTTGTGTTTACAGCCTGAAAGCGAGTCTCGGCGGGATACCGGATGAATTTCAGTACCGCCTGTCGCATCGTATTCGACGCATTAATCGTGCAGGTTCAAGCGAAGCGCCATATCAGCAAATTGCTAAAACGGTGAAAGCACCGCGTGAGCGTCTGAAGCTGGCACTGGAATCAGGCCTTTATGTCACTGCTTTGGACGGGCTTTTCTGGTTTGGCAGCCAACGTATTGCTGCTGACGTACTGAGGCTGAGAAAATCAGGGATGCGGATAGCTACTGAGCAGACAATGGTGTCCGACAATCTTACTGCAACGGTGAGGAATGTGCCGTTTTATCGCCTGGCTTAGGGATGAACTGACAGGTAAATGAAAGGATTTAGCCGGATGCATTTAATTAAAAGTGTCCCCTGCAGACATCACAAAATAGACGTAACTACAGGGGAAATAAGAGGATTTGCAGAAGTGAAGAATTTTGTGCCCGCATTTATGCCCACAAAGGCAAATCATGATGCGTTTTTTAGTGGGGATAGATAACTGCGTTTCCAGTTCTGGTAGTCGGCATACATCCATCGTGATGTGCGACCGAGTTTGATTGGTTTGGGGAGTTTTCCGGCATTAATCTGCGAATAGAAGTACTTCGCCGTGTAGCCAGCATCTTCGATCATGAACTTCATGTCAATAAGAGAGTCGTCTCGCAGTTCGCGCATGGGTTTCATCTCCGGTTTGGAAATCGAACCTGGAAGCCAGGCAAAAAGAACCCGGCGCTTGGCCGGGCAAATGGGGGGGTAACGTGGCAGTGCATTCGCACCAAATAGCCAGCTCATAACTGGCTATCAGTTGCGTCATTCATGCGGCTGATTAACGATGTCGTAGAATTGACCGTATGTAATCTTCTTTAAGCTATCTGGAATTACTATCTCCCCGTGGCGGTCTTCTTTGTTGTTAGGGATGGCGAATACCAAGCAGTCATCACGCCCAGGGTGTTTGCCTCCATACGTCGAAAGCATTGCGAATCCGAATCCGCGTCCAGACTGACCACCAATGCCGGTTCGCATGATGCCGTAGTGGTTAACGATGTAGTCATTCCACTCAGGCAGGGATTTCAGCTTTTTGTTTGCTTCTTCTTTCACAGCATCGAGAACTTTATTGTAAGCTCGGCCTTCCTTTGTATTTCCTTTCCCCCTGCCAAGTACCACTCGCTTCCCATCAAACATTTCTTCTCGCTTAATAGTCATTAGGCATGGGAATTCATATCCTTTTTCCCAAGCAAACCCACTAAGCAAGCCACCACCACCTCCCCAGCCGCTTGATGTTGTCCAGGCAATTGCTCCAACTTTTGCTACAGCATCCGGAAGAATTGAGTTTCTTTGTTTGCTGATTTCCTCATATCCATCAATCAGCGATTTAACATCATCACCTTCCACCATGTAGTAATCGTAAAATTTGCTTTGATCTGACATTGCTATTCCTCATGCCGCCCTCATAGCGCGGAGGCGTTTTAAGTGTTCTGCTGTTTCGATTTCTTCGGCGATCCGCTCAGCCTGTGCTTTGGTCAGAGGCTCGAATTCTTGCTGAAAGCGGCACATGCTCGCGATGCAGGTGCGACCGTTGCGGATGTAGTAGATTACTTCGCGGGTAGCGCGGATGATTTTGCAAGGTGCACCGTGGGGATCGGCGTACCAGGTATTAGGCTGGATTATCCTGAACATTGGCTGAGTCCTGCATCATGAGGAATACAATCATTGCAGCGCGGAGTGGGTTATCGTCTGCGCGTGCGTAAGAGACAAATCCGCAACTATCACTCCCTTCCGCTCGCCATTCATCCCATCGAACCGGCTTAAGACCAATTTTCTTATCAACGATAATGGGCCATGCATCTGCTGGGTTGTTGCATGGGTCGAAGTAGAATTTGTTACCTGATTTATTCTTCGGCTTGTCGAATTCATAACGACGAACGTCGTCCATAAAAATATCAGGAACTACCTCTTTACAGCCCAAGGCGAATGCCACCAACTTATTAATTTCTTTGTCACTCAACTTGCTGTAATCCATCACATTACCCTCGCTTATCACATTTAACGCACCAACCACTCCAGCATTTACGTCCACAGTGTTTGCAGATAGGCCACATCACATCCTCCCAATCTTCTTACGAAATTCCATATAGCTCTGGCATCCGACGCACATCGTGCATCCCGGATACGCTTTCCGGCGAGCATCCGGCAAATTGTCGCCGCATTCCTCACAGTGCGTTGCTGATACTGCTGAGTGGTTGAGTCTGTGAGCCTGAATAGCGTTTTCGCGCATCATCTCTTCGAGAGCGCTGGCCTGATCGATAATTTCTGGTGTCATGGGTGTTCCTTCCTTCGAAGCCAGATACATACCGCGCCGTCTTCAGTGTCGTGAATAGAGCCGACAAACCAACCTTCGCCAGTAGGCGATTCAGGTTGCCATGATGAGATATCGTAACCATCGACTTCCGGGTCGATATCATCTTCGTCTCGGTAGGCAACCTTCCATTCGAGTCCGTTTTTATCCAGCCACGCATTGAATTCATCAGGAGCGATAAATTCTCTACCATCGCAAAATTGTTCGTATAGCGGATGAGTCCAGTAACCATACTGGTCACGCTCTACAGGTAGTGCTTTAAATTCTGTTGTCATAGTCAGTGCTCCTGGAACTGTCGGTTAATTCGGTTGAAGGTGAACGCCAGCAATAAAAAAGGCCGACATAGCGACCTTGTGATTCGTTTGGTTAGCGTCATGATTCGACTCCGTACCGGCCTTGCATTCGACCGATGCTGCTAACAAATGCCACAAGGCTGATACCCAGCGGCGCAATTTTCTGGTGATGCTTCTTGATGATCGGCGGCACGACTGCATTTCATTTCGGCTTAGGCCTGCATTTCAGTGCCTGCTGAATCTCTGCCACGCATTTACGCCCCTGCGCTCTGACTACGTTGTTTTGCTCGGGTGTCATGCCGCCTCCGTTTTCATCACGTCAATCGCGCAGCCTGGTAGCAGTTCGACAGCGGGCCCGTCACACTGATTTCCCCATACATCGAATCCATGCGACGACTGACGGGCGAATAGCTCAATGCGAGGAACGTCTCCGAGCAGTTTCACCAGTTTCTCGCGAACGATATCCGGCTTACGGGAGTTCTCCATCCGCGGTGCGGTGACGTGCTGGCAGATAGAAGCATCCATGCGGGCAGGAAGTTTTCCACGTACCGCAAACAGGCAATCCTCACTATTAGCCCGGGTCATGTGTCCCATGCCGATCGCGCTGTTGCCTTTGTGCTTATTCGTCTTGTGCCAGGTGAATCCCTTCATGGTCATCAGCTTGAATCCCCACGCTTCGACCACTTTCAACGCCTCAACTGGCTGAGTAGGAACCCACCACATCACCAGAAGGCAGCTATCGGAAGCCAGATCCCATACCGGAAGACGGCAGATATCATGAACATTCATCACCGGATATTTGAATCCTGCCCCGCGGTCGCCATCTGCTGCTTTGTCGCGATAGCTCCACGGCGGATCTGCATAAATCAGAGTGTATTTACCGGCCATCAGTCGCTCCTTATCTCCCCATAACGACCGCGATACTTACGCATACGGTCATCAACGTAATCAGGCTCCACAGGTCCAACTACTACCCATCCCGGTCTGAATGACGCTTCTAAGTTGGCGTACCAGACTTCCTTTTCGTGCAACTCCTGAAGCCTGTCTTCCATGGTTGGCTTCTGGAAATCGTCATTAGCGATAGCTGCAAAGCAACGTGCCAGCACCTCTTCTTTAGTGCCGGATCGCTTTGGTGGGCGCAGATATCCCGCCCCTTGAAGAGGTGATGACATTTGATGCTCCTGATTATTAGTAGATGTCGTCCAAGTGTCCGATCAGGTCTGATTTCCAATCATCTAGTTCGGTAACTTGCTTATCGCTGAAGAGAGGGTTTCCAGTAGGTGAGCGAAAAATTGATTTCTCGCCTTTCTTTACGGCGTATCCATCTTCCAACCATGAATCGAAAGTTGCCCACTTTTCTATTTTCCGCTCTTTCATCTGTAGTCCTTAAAATGGGATCTCATCGTCGAAGTTCATCGGTGGCTCATTGTTCTTATTTGCCGGTTGTTGTTGCACTCGTTGCTGATTTTGGCTATTTCCTGCCGGTTTTCCTTCTGCCTGTTTCCCGCCAAGCATCTGCATGGTTCCGCCGACGTTAACCAGAACTTCCGTGGTGTACTTTTCAACGCCGGACTGATCAGTCCATTTACGTGTACGTAGCTGGCCTTCGATGTAAACCTGCGAACCTTTCCGAAGATATTCGCTTGCTACTTCAGCCAACTTGCCAAACAGCACCACCCGGTGCCATTCGGTCTGCTCTTTCATCTCGCCGGTTACTTTGTCACGCCATGAGTCCGAAGTTGCCAGTGTGATATTGGCTACCGCGCCACCATTTGGTAGATAGCGAACCTCAGGGTCTTGCCCGAGGTTGCCAACGAGGATCACTTTGTTTACGCCTCTACTTCCCATTTATGCCGCCTGTTTGAGTTCTCTGATTCGAATGCCGGTAACGTCTTTGCATTTTGCCTGGTGGTCAGGCCATCCGTTAAGGCGTTGCCATGTTGATGCGTACTGTTCCTGAAGTTTCTTGCTGTCGTTCTCTGCTCCGGCGTACTGCGTAAATTCAGCCAGAATCTGGTCTGCATCAGCAGGTTTTAGGTGGTGAACTTCTGCATCAGCATCAATCGCGGTTTCTTCTGTCGGAATGCAGAACGCCTGAAATGCTGCGTATTTGTAGGCGATTGACATAGCCTTGTTAGTCGCCTTATCGCCGCTGTCCATCGCTTCGCCATAGGTCGTGACGGTATGAATACTGCCGTCTTCGGTGCTGACGAAATCGAAGTCGCCACGAACCGTGATATAAAATAAAGCACCGCCGCTTTTACTGGTTCGCTCTACACAGGTACGTTCGGTATAGCGAGGAAGAATCAGGAGCTTATTCTTAACCAGTTCCGGAGCCAGTGCGTTGTAGATGTCGTCGATTCCACGAAACGCATAGTTAACCTGGCTGCCTTGTTTTTTCTCTTTCCTGATACCTTGCTCTGCAAGCGCAGAAGCCACGCCGCTAATTGCGGCATAAACTTTTTTCTGTTCCATAATTTCCTCAGAATGGAAGTTCGGAAGGGTTAGCCAGGAACTCGCATTTATTCATGCGCTCACGTTTAGCCATAGACAGGCAGAAACTTTTCATCGACTTGTTGCCTGACTTGCGCCAGTAAAGCGCCTCTGTAACGTGGTACTGGCGCTTAATCCGGCTGAGCTCTGGTGTTGTTGCTAAATCAACAGGAATCATGGTCTCTCCTGAAATTTGGTTGTGCGCTGCCCGTCTGCGATAGCCGGACGAGTAGGGGAATTGGGTTGGGTGTGGATTACTTGCCGAGAGCTTTGTTGATTGCTTGCTCTGTCTGATACAGCAGCTCTTCGGTTGGGTTCAGTGATTTTTCTTTGCTTTCGTATCCGGCTGCATAAAGTTGATTTCTTAACCGAATACAAACTTCAAGTAATTCAGGAGCAGCAGAGGCTAACGTTAGTTCATCATTTGTAGCCTGAATTCGTTGAAAGATGGTGATGCTATTGGTTACATCAACGATGTAATCTTCATCAGTATCCCAATGTTTTACATCTTTCATAATCACTTCCTGTACCATGGAAAACCAATTGCTGCCTTCATGTCGTTGTAGGCAGACATCCACATCACCGAATCACCCAGGTAACGAGCGATTACCGCTTTGCTTTGCGCTGCTCTGAGCATGTTGTGATTAATCATGATTTACCCTCCACCTGCTGCAATAACCCGGCAATGTGCATCTGCCAGCGGTTCATTGTGATTTTCTCTCGAGGTTTATCGACTGATGAGAGTTGCCACTCGTTGTCGTTGAGTTTTGATGCGTGGTACTGCTTGCCGTTGTGGGTGACTGTCATGAATCCCCCTCAAGATGACCATTGCGCTGAAGCCAACCAATAATCTCGTCCGCGTCAAGCCTCTCGATAATGTCAAGCGTATGACCGGCTGACTCAGCCCAGTCGATGTAGTCATCAAGCTCAATGCTTTCGAAAACCGTCTTATCACTAATAGCTTCTAACAACTCGTGCACGTCTACCGAGTCAATCTCTACGTTAACCTCATCCCATTTACTTCCACTGACTGTGGCGCTTTTACATTTAAATTCGATATCGATAGCCATAATCATCTCCAGAACGTTAAATACTGCTTTCATATCTACCCACACTCATTGAATGCGGAGAGATATAAAAACCCGCCGGAGCGGGTTAGTCGTCTTCACCTTCACCAACAAGCTGACTTAGCTGCGGCTGTGTTGGCTTCTGCCAGTTAAGGATTTGTCCTGTCTCGATATCGATATCCAGCTTCAGATAGTCTCCGTAATGCTGGCCAGGGAAGCAGTCAGGAACATATTCACCCTCAATGCTGCGGATCATGTTCCCATCAGCATCGATCACCTCAGCGGTGAATCGGTCACAAACTTTGATGCAAGTTTTGATACGCTTAACATCAACATCAACTTTCACGCCTAATTCAGTTTTCATCGCCTTACCCTCTTATCTAATAAAAAGGCCGCCAGTTAGGCAGCCTTAGTGATTTCCAGATTCATGATTGTTGCTCCAGCTACTGACGCCCAAAAGTACCAGTGCGCTCTTGCGTCATCTTCATCTTCCGCTTCAATAACCCGATCGAAATCTTCATCGTTCCATTGACCGGTGCATCGAAAATGATTACCTGCCATTGCCTCACCTCTAAATAAGTGGAGTAGATTTACCACGTGACTTCTGCACGGCGTGAATTTTGTTTCCGAACGGGTTAACGTCTTTGTACCAGGTGCGATGATTCTTGCGCTCAACAGCTTCAGCGCGTTTTTCCATCTCTTCCCGATACTCAGCCAGCGCCGTCAAATCAATCGGGTTCACAGCGCTTTCTACGCGTGATTTCGGTTTACGAGTCATCGAGAGAACAGGGCGGTTATCTGGTTTGGCGCTCACCCCAACTAACAGGGGATTTGCAGCTTTCCATTCGGCCTGTTTCTCTGCGCGGCGTTCGCGGCGGCGTGCTTGTGCATCCATTGTGGATCTCCTGTCAGTTAGCTTTGGTGGTGAAGGCCGGACGTTACCCCGGCGATGTGTTCAAGGTCGGACGAAACCGAACTCTCTGGGCCACCTGCCTGCCCAATCGTGAAATACGATGCGCTCACGTAGACGCTGTGCGTGTCACCGATTTCCCACGCCGCTTCACCCCAAAGCTTTCTGCTTTGATTGCTGCGCTTTTTCAGCGCCAAATTTTTAAGAGCATCACCGTCCTGATGAGTAGTGCGTCCTGCTGATGGAGTTAATATATGCGTTGTGCGCAAATGCGTCAAGCGCATAATTATAGTAAAAAGAGTATTGCTGCTTTAAATTAATTTATGCGTATGATTCAAAAGGAATTAAAAAATTTACTGATATTGCTTAAGGCACAAAAAAACCCGCCTGAGCGGGTTATTTGTATGAGATTTTGTGTTAACCGTGTCTGCGGAACTGCTGTGACTGGCTTAGCATTACTCTACCAGAAACGTGAAGCATCGCAGCCTCTTCAGGGCTTATGCTCCACTCTCTATACTTTGGGTTGTCCGAGATTACGAACAGATCATTTTTAACTTTTTGAAGACGTTTGACGAAAGTGTCACCATTGAAATCGAAAACATAAATACCATCGCCATCGAAGTAATTGACTCTGATATCCACAAAAATCAAATCGCCCGGCTCAATGGTTCCCTGCATACTATCGCCGCGCACGTTGATAAGCTTCACTGATTTTTGAGGGATGCTACCAAATATAGATTTTGCCTGGTCAACGTCATACTCAATTGATCGGACAACCTCCACAATGTCTTTTGATGGCGAGCCATTGCCTGCGCTGGCGGAAACGTTAAGAACATCAACCCTATACACATCCTTTTCCTCTCGACTGTTTAGGGAATCTACACTGTATGAATCTACAGTATTTTCCTCGTCATCGGAAGAGAATAGTACAGCTACAGGAACATCGAGAGCTTTCGCTATTTTTCTTAGAAGCTGATCACTATACCCTTGAATGCCACGCTCAAGGCGTGAAAGGTTACCGACGTCGCTATCTACAAGAAGCGCCATCTCATTCAATGTGTATTTATTTTTCTTCCTAAGAAGTCGTATCTTTTCACCTACTTTCATATCTTCATTAGAAAACATTTATGCGTCCTTCGCAAAGCGCCTTGCGCAAAATTTGCAGATGGATTAATATGCGTCTAACGCATTATGGAGGTGCAATATGTGTACACCACTTAGAAAAATGCGCGTAGAGAAAGGTCTGACAATTTCTGAGGTTTCCAAAATGACAGAAATTGACGTTGGCAACCTGAGCCGAATTGAACGCGGTATGCAGGTTACATCTCTGGAGACAGCTGAAAAGCTATCCAAGTTCTTCGAAGGGAAGATCTCAGAGATGCAGATTCTCTACCCGCATCGGTATATGGCAGCCTAAGAAACACCCGCTCTTATCACATCACAGCCCTGAAAAAGGGCGATTCAAAACAACAAGTCTTTATGGCTATGCGTTTCCGCGCATGGCCTTTAACCATTTTTTACACCAAAGGAATTATCACAGATGGAAAACTCAATTAACCGCAACAAGGTCAATGCCCGTCGCATTGAATCCTGGTTGCTAAACCGTATCGCCATGAAAGGTGGAAGCAACGTAGCTAAAGAGATCGGCGTCGATAAAGCACAGATAACACGCTGGAAGGAATCATGGCTGCCGAAGATGGCAATGCTGCTTGCAGTTCTGGAGTGGGGTGTCGTTGATGACGATATGGCGCGGCTGGCAAGAGAAGTAGCTGCGGTGCTTACAAAGAAAAATCGCCCGGCGGCAACCGAGCGATCAGACCAAATCACGATGGATTTTTAACAACTATTTGCGGGGTTAATTATGCCTCTAAATGAAGGTTTTGTAAAAGAATGCCAGCATGAATTTATTAGAGATGAGGTGCATAGGCTTCAGCATAAATACAGCATGCCCATAGAAATCAGCGGAGACATCCCTGAAACGATAAACTCTAAGGGTTGGGTTTACATCCTTTCCAACCCTTGCATGCCTGGTTTGTTGAAAGTTGGAATGACAACAAACTCTCCTTATATGAGAGCTAAAGAACTTTCTTCTTCTACTGGAGTTCCAGAAAAATTTGTCGTCGAGGGTGCTTACTTTTCTGATGATCCGCGTGGTGACGAATCCGCAATACATTCCGCATTGAATGCGCACCGGATAAATGAGTCCAGGGAATTCTTTAAATGTTCTCTGGCTGAGGCACATGAAGCATGCCGCTCTTACTGTCTATGCGATGCCAAATCAACCCTGGAAGAACTTGCTGATGGGTACGCAGTTATTTGTGCCGATCAGCCAATCAAATTAAATCTCCATGAGTGGTTCGAAGAGTTTGGTGTATCCGCTATCGGATGCAAGACAAACGCACTCAGAGCCATCTTCGAGCTTGGATGCGATCGACTGGAAGACATGTCCAGGGATGGAATTTCGATAATCATCGAAGATGGAGGAATCCGCGGCGTCATGTCTGAATCGCATCAGAGCCTACTGGCATATCTCGAAGAAATTAATGAGAGAGAAAAATTAACGGGCATTTATGGCCCACGATTACCTGGAGGCTTTTAATGGCTCGTTCACGAAATATCAAACCAGGCTTTTTCACAAATGATGAACTTGCCGAATGTTCTCCATATGCCCGCCTCCTTTTTGCCGGGCTGTGGACGATTGCTGACAAAGAAGGGCGACTGGATGATCGCCCTAAAAAGGTTAAAGCAATGGTACTGCCTTTCGATGATGTGGACTGCAATGATCTGCTTCAGCAACTTCACAGCCACAAATTCATTAACCGCTATCAGGTAAATGGCGACTCATACATCCAAATAAATAACTGGAAGAAGCACCAGAACCCTCACTGCAAAGAAGCTGCTAGTGAGATACCAGAACCAGTAGAGAACAATGACAGCACAGGACAAGAACAGTGCAAAGACGATAAAGAGGAAGATAAGAAGGATGCAGAATCACCTCAAGCCATTGAAAATAATAAAGCACCAGAGAAGCACCATGCAAGTACAGTGCAAGAACCAGTAGAGAACAATTTAAATCCTGCTGATTCCCTTAACCTGATTCCTGATTCCCTCATCCCTCATACTGATTCCCTTTCTAACACCCAAGCCGCTGACGCGACTTGCGAAGGGGCTGAGGCTGATGTCCATAAAATTTCAAGTCGCTATGCATTCGAAGGAAATATCGTTCGGTTAAACCACAAGGACTACGAAGCCTGGAAACGCCTGTATCCGAACATTGACCTGAAGTACGAACTGGAAAAACTGGATATCGAATTTAGCCATGAGAAGCCAAAGAACTGGTTTATCACTGCTAGCCAGAAACTCAGCTACCAGAACAAGCAAGCGCTATCAAGACCGGTACGCAAAGTTGCTAATGGCCTTCAGTCTGAAGGTTTTGCTTCGAAGGACTACGGAAAAACTGAAATCCCATCCTGGGCTCAGGAGTGATCATGACACTGGACGAAAAGATTTTATCTCTGGAAAAGATGCTTTCAGAGTTATCACAGCCGCCGTTAGAAATCCCAAACAGCATTGTTGAATTTGATGATGCCAACTGCGAAAGACACGGATCATTCCAGCAGCGCCGACGCGTATCGACTACGCATATCAAAATACCAACCGTGCCGTCTCGTTGCCCGGGCTGCATTAGGGATGAGTTAATCGAGCTACAGGCTGAGAAAATCCGTATCGATGAGGATTCTCGTAAGCGAAACGTTGAGCGCCTTCTGGATAGTCTGGATATTCCAAATCGATTTCTGTCCTGCACTCTGAAGAACTACGAGCCGGTAAACGACGACGCTAAACGAGCCTTGAAGGTCTGCCAGGCATACGCCAACCGATGGCCTGAGCGTTTGCAGAAGGGGGGCGGTCTGGTTATGTGCGGAAAGCCCGGGACTGGTAAGAACCACCTTGCACTGGCTATAGCGCGGCATGCAATCACCGAGCATCAAAGCTCAGCCGTATTCACCACCGCTCTGAAAATTGCCAGAGAGTACAAATCAACCTGGTCGAAGGGCTCAACGCGAACTGAGGACGATGTGATCCGCTACTTCACCAAACCAGACCTGTTGATAATCGACGAGGTCGGCGTTCAGTTCGGTAGCGATGCTGAGAAGCTAATCATGTTCGAAATCATCAACACCCGATACGAGCGCATGAAGCCAACCATCCTGATTAGCAACCAGACCAAAGAAGAACTGGCAGCATTCATCGGTGAGCGCGTCATTGACCGCATGAGCGACGGCGGCGGATGCACTCTGTCATTCACCTGGGATTCATACCGCTCTAAGGGGGCCGCATGATGGACAGCTTAAAGCAACGCATTCTCGACTACGTATCAGCTAACCAGCCAGCAAAGGTTGATCTGATTTACAAGGAGCTTGGTATCTGCCGCAACCGGTATTACGAAGAGGCTAAGCAACTCCGCTTCATGGGTAAGTTGCGCAGCGTACCAGGCATCGGTGTATTCACTGGTGAAGATGATTATCAGCGCTGGCTGAAAAGTGGCGGCTACGAAGAAATCAGGCAACGCGCTGTCGAGGCCAATCTGAGCAGCCAGGAAGCGAAGGGCACTAAGAAGCCATCAGGAAAAGATGATGTGAAGATGTTCGCGCCGTACAACCCGGCGAAGAACGGAGTTGTCGCTGAGTTTATGCAGAGCGATGCACACAAGCGGCTGATGATGGTTTACGGGAGGCGAGCATGAATGAATCACGTAACGCAAGGGAAATCATCGAAGCTGAATATCCGGAATTCCCTGAAACCATTCTCCACGCTGAATTATGCCGGGCATGTGCTCGCGTAGACGGTCGTAGCATCAAGAAGTCGCTAAAGGCATTTGCTCTGGCACGTATCGAAAAGGTTGAGAGCAAGCCACTTAAAGGCGCACTGGAGCAAATGGCATCAAGCATGTTTCCAGAGACAGAAATTACCCGCATCCGCTCCTGTGTAGGTCGCATGGAGTCGGCGCTGGTTAAGACATTCGGAGTGAAGCGAGCATGACCTGCATTCGAATACCTAACGGAATTATCTGTACGAGTCCAACTTACCGCCTGCGTCTCGAGGATGGTTCCTGCGTTTTCATGTCATGGCATAACTACTGCGGTCCAGAATTTTATCGAGACAAAAACGAACGTCGCTGGATTGATGAATGGTGGGAAAACCCACTCATTGTAAAAGCACTCGATTGGTTTACTGGCAGAGGAAATCGCGCATGACTGAATCTTACATAGCAGAGCTATCTGCAAGCGTGGCCGTGATAGTCGGCCTTTTTTATGGCTGGAGGATATTGTGACAAAAGCATTCGTAACGAAATACGCGCTGACGGATGGGCCGTTTGTCGTTGACGCTGATATTTCACATGGCGGCTCAATGGCATCGTACAAGGTAAATGGATACCGGAACCACGCGCACAGTAAGGATTTCTGGCTAAGCGAGGAAGATGCGCTTGCAGATTGTGAGCGTCGACGGCTAGCAAAAATTAAATCCATTGAGAAGCAAAGAAAGAAACTGGAAGAGATGAAGTTTTCCATCTCGGAACTGAAAGCAGATTAACAGGCTCGCAATGCGGGCCTTTTTTATGAGGGTAGGATTATGACTAGCAGAGAAAAATTTGAAGCGTGGTGGGAAGTAAATTATCACAACAGCAATCCACCGCGCTTCGGTTGGGAATATTGGCGTGATGGTGATGGTTATAAAATTGACGATGATGAATCTGAACTGGACTGCATGTGGGAAGCATGGCAAGCCGCAGAATCAGCCATGGCAGTACAGCTCGCTAACGCCGAGAGCAAGTGCAGGGAGCTGGCGGCGGAGAATGCGGGGATCAAATCTGCTGCAGAGTTTGCGACAGCTCCTGATATGTGGATTGAGCAGCAAGATGGAATGCTGGATTACCGGTATTCAGAATGGTACGTAGATGTGCTGAAAGCCTCGATGGAAACCCCAGCGACAGACGCTTTCCTGGCTGAAGTGCGGGCGCAGGGTGTGGATGCTGCAATTGAGCACCTTAACAAGAAGTTCGAAGGAGCAGGTCATATTGGTGTTCCGGTAATGGCTCTGGAATGGTTGGCTCAGGAAATTCGCGAAGGAGCCGCGCTATGAGCATCGTAACAATGATGAATACTGGGTTAGCTCTAATTGGGTGGTTATACATCATGTTTAAAGCCGGTGAATGGTTTATCAGTATCGCCTTTAATCAATGGGTATCCAGAAAGAAGCAGGAAAAGAGACAGAAAGCTGTTAACCAGCCGTATGACGCATTCAACCTTTCTGAGATGGAGCCTGGCGGGTCTGTTCGGCTGGAAACAAAAGGCGACATGACAATACTGATGTTTCGCAAGGAGGCGGCACAATGACAGCACTTAACAAACAGGCGCTGCGCCAGAAAGCAGTGAAAGCTGGCGGCGAGGAATGGCAATCGCGGAAAGAGCCAGGCATTGGCGGTGAATACACAGTCATTGTTAAGGGTAGTCTTGTAAAACATCAGGGATGGTCAACTTGTCGCCCGGTTGCTGATGAGATTGTTGATAAAAAGACAATGGATTTCATCGCCGCAGCCAACCCCGCCACCGTACTGGCGCTGCTGGATGAGCTGGAGAAAGAAAAAGGTTACGCCAGCACATACGAGGCTGAAAAGTGGCATTACCACGGATTAGCCGAATCGGAAGGTGAACGTGCAGACAGAGCAGAGAAAGCACTGGAGGCCGCAGAGAAGCGCATAGATGAACTTTCTGCGAGCCACAGCAAACTGCGCGACACAATGGCAACCATCCACAACACAATCCGAATGGATGGCGGCTATACGCCACTGGCAGCAATCCTTAACGCAGCTAAACGCGCACATGAAGAATCAGCAATCGCTGCTGGCATTGGCGTGAAGGGGGAGTGAGCATGGCTACCAATAAAACGCTTGAAGCAGCAAATTTCTGGCAGATAGAGCGGGCCAAATTCGAAGAGAAACATCCAGACCAGCGCATCATGCTTAATCGCATTGAAGAGCAGCTACAGAACAATATTTTTTCGGCGATTACGATGCTTAACGATTTCTCTTTCGCCATTCGAGAAGTCGAGCGCAAAGCAAAATCTGATAAGGACTAACCCATGACAACTAACAACCACCCGGCGAACGGTCCTGTATCACTCGATCGCCTGCACCAGATAAGAGAAATACTCAGCAAAGCAGCAGCACAAAGCGACGGCGGTAATCTCTGCTACGCAATGGCTGATGCTGTGAAAGTGATTGATGGTGTGATTGCGGCGTTTTGTGCTGAACCAGTGGCATGGAGATATCGTTATGTGCATACGCCAAAGACAGAAGAGAATGGCTCTCCATTCACCACAGAATGGAAACTTTGTGATAGTGAGGATGAATGTAACCCGTCTGATTGTTTTGAGCGACAGCCGCTATACACCGTACAGCCAGCGCCGGTAGTGCCGGATGAAATCCAAAAGTTGAAAGATGGGAGAGGCTTTAAATATGTGAAAGGTGGCATCCACTACTCCGTAAATTATGCCAACGGATGGAATCAGTGCCGCGCCGCCATGCTTCAGGGAGATAAATCATGAGTACTCATAACAAATTTCTGGAAACTGAGATTTCAATCCTTTCAGGAAAACTTGAAATTCTAAAGTCTGATTTCAAAGAAATTGCTGATGCCCTTGGGTGTGATGTTAAGGACAACGAAGCAATGATTAATAAAATAGACATGCTTCAAGCTGGCAACTCTCCGGTAACTCCGGATGGTTGGATTCCGGTAAGCGAAAGGATGCCGCCACAAGGAGTGCCACTGCTTGTTTGTTCTGGTAATGGAGTTGTACAGAGAACCGTGTATGGTTTTGATGGTGAAAATTGGCTCGACTGGTACGAGCAATATGATCCAGTAAAAGCCGAATTGGATGACTTGTGGCAGCCACTACCAGCAGCACCGCAGCAGGAGGTGAAGTCGTGAGCAAATCCGAAGCGTTGAAATATGCCATGTTGATTGGCTTTGGCGTAGCGGCTGGTATCCATCTGTATGTTGCTTGGGCATCACTCTTGGGGATTGTATGGAGCGCGATTAAGGGAGTTTTCATTCATGGCTAACCTTCAACTGGCTGTTAACGGTGAATACTTCGATCAGATGAAGTCAGGCGAGAAAACGGAAGAGTATCGCTTGGTGAATCCGTACTGGGGCCGCCGCATCCACGGCAAAGACTATGACCGTCTGATCATCACCCGTGGTTATCCGAAGCGCGACGATATAAGCAAGCGTATCGATATTCCGTATGAAGGTTACGAAATCAAGGTGATCACACATCCTCACTTCGGTGACAAACCTGTGAAGGTGTTCGCTATCAAGGTGAATATCAAAGCCAATGGAGGCTAAGTGATTGCAAATCGACCTGGTTAAACACCCAGGCGGCGTATTCTCTCCAGCAAACGAAACAGACCTCGAACGACTCCAGCGATTCAAAAACGGCGAAACCTACGTAGCCGAAATCAAACTCACACGAAACCCCGATTTTCATCGAAAGGTAATGGCCTTCTTTGGCTTCTGTTTTGCTCATTGGTGTGCAAACAGGGCGGGGCTTGAGCATATGGATGAGCACAGCCAGTTCGACCGGTTCCGCAAGGACCTGACGATTCTGGCTGGCTTTTACGTGCAGACGGTGAGGCTAAACGGTGAAATCAGGACGGAGGCAGAAAGCCTTGCTTACGCCAGCATGGACCAGGAGAAATTCGAGCGAGTTTTTAATGCGTTAATCAACGCCGCCATAAAACACGTATTCGCCGGGACAACCGACCCGGCAATACTCAACCGATTACAGTCATTCTTCTGAGGAGGAAACATGGCTGATTTACGCAAAGCTGCACGAGGCCGTGAGTGCCAGGTTCGCATCCCGGGCGTATGTAACGGAAACCCTGAAACAACAATTCTTGCTCATATCCGGCTGGCTGGATTGTGCGGTACCGGTATTAAGCCGCCCGACCTGATCGCCGCGGTGGCATGCAGCCGTTGTCACGACGAGATAGACAGGCGAACGCATCTGGTTGATGCGGAGTATGCGAAAGAGTGCGCCCTGGAAGGAATGGCGCGAACTCAGGTTATGTGGCTGAAAGAGGGACTGGTGAAGATATGAAAGAATATCGAATTAGCCTGGCGTGGCCTCCAAGCAATAACCGGTATTACAGGCACAACAGGGGAAGAACGCACATCAGCACAGAAGGGAGGGCATACCGCGATCTGGTAGCAGAAGTCATCAAGGCTGAGATGCTCGACATTGGCGTGACTAGCCCACTGAAGGTTCGCATTGAGTGTCACATGCCGGATCGCCGACGTCGCGACCTGGACAACCTGCAAAAAGCAGCATTCGACGCGCTGACTAAAGCCGGGTTCTGGATGGATGACGTTCAGGTAGTGGATTACCGGGTGGTGAAGATGCCGATCGTCAAAGGTGGTCGCCTTGAACTGACGATTACTGAACTGGAGGTTAAATGATTTACGACCTCAAGCTTCCACACTGGGCCTCACTGCTACGCTGTCCATTCTGTGGGGGTGATGCTGAACTGGTTGCCGATGGTGACGGTGTTTACGCTGGATGCACTGAAAAAAATTGCCTGATTAAACCGATCACTGACACCTATCAAACAAAGCGCGGTGCAATACGTGCATGGAATCGGAGGCCATCATGACATTCGAATCCTACTTTGCTGATCACCTTCGACTGCGCTGGACGCGGTTACGTATCTACCGCCGCCCGGGCTCATTTGCCAATGACTACCGGATATTACGCAATTACATCAGGCGCTATAAAACATCAGGAGCGGAAGCATGAATCTCGAAAACACACTGAAATATCACTTTGCGAAATCAACGATGATTAGCGACTCTCCACGAGCAACGGCGTCAGACTCTTTGACCGGAACTGACATAATGGCGGCGATTGGCATGACACAAACCCGAGCCGCTCTCGGATTTAGCGCTTTCCTCGGAAAGATGGATATCAGCGACTATGACCGTGATCGGGCGATCGGACTTTTAACTCAATATGCAATGGAGCAGTGCGACAAGGTTGCAGCCTTACGCAAGCTCGAGACAGATATTAAGCTGAAAGTAATGCAAGTACTCGCAACGTTCGCCTTTGCTGACTACGCACGCAGCGCCGCCAGCACCAGAACGTGTGACTGCTGCCAGGGTAATAAATTAGTCGAAGCGCAGGTGATGACGATGAAGCATATCGGAAGGCCTAATCTGGAGGAAAGACGGGAAATGGTTAAGGTGCTTTGCCACAAATGCAAAGGGAAGGGGGTGCTGACCAATGCTTGCCAGTGTAATGGCAAGGGCGTCGTTCTGGACAAAGAGAAAACTATTCTACAAGGCGGCGTACCGGTTTATAAAACGTGCAGCCGGTGCAATGGGCGAGGGTATGCCAGATTGCTACCGGATAGTGTCCGTAAATACATCTGCGCTACAGTGATGGATATTCCTGAAACAACGTGGCGCAGGTCTTACAGAGATTTCTTCGAAAGCCTGGTAGGTGAGTGCATTAAACAGGAGGAATACGCAAACCGGATGCTGAACAAAGTCACACAGTAGTGAATATTTTCTATGAAATAGGATTTATCTAGAAAATTACACTTTACAAAGTGGCGATTTTTGTTTAATCTGACCTCAATGATGGATTACTGCATTCATTCAAGCGCCTCGGGTTAATAGCTCGGGGCGTTTTTGCGTTTAAGCTATGGCTAGACCGGCCAGTCGAAAAGCAGTATCGTCACTGCCTGCCATAGCGAACAGTGACGAACAACTAGACGAGGTTGTTATGATGCAAGAAATTAGGCCGAAAGAAGTGCGTGAATGGCTTGATAACTGCTCTCAAGCAGAAAGAGATGATTTTTTTTCAAGAGAGATGAGCGGGAGTTTCTCTCCTAGCCTAGAAAGGATAGCGGCGATGAACAGGGCTCGCATGGGGTCCGCTCAAGCCCAGAGTAATGGTGATCGCCCATTCAATCAACCAGGATGGACTGAGCAATCTCAGCAGAGAAAAATATTTTAATGGAAGGTCGCTAATGCGGCCTTTTTTTATTGCGCCAAATTCCTACCAGGACCATAAGAGCGAAAGCTCAACGCACTACCCTCATCTTGCCAGCCGCGCCGCTGGCTTTTTTAAAGCGCATTACCACCAAGAACCAGACCCAACCAACTCATTGCTGAATATCTGTGGCTACGGTGGTTTAGTGCGCTTCAAAAAAGAAAACCCGCGCTATGGCGGGCTTCGTGAAGATGGGCGGCAAGAGACTGCGCTAACAGCCTCCTGCCTGATCTGCCCACGCCTTAAATCGCGAGCAAACCACGTTACCCAAAAATGTATCCTGGATTTGTTCAAGCGACCATCATCCCTATTCCTAATTTGAACAGATCCCCATGTAGTCTGATTGGGGGCAGAGCATGATCCGTATGGATAAAATCAGAGAATGGCTCAGTTACTGGTTTGGAGGCCTAACAACTATGGGTGGCGTTCTTTCCCTTAACGACTGGGCAGTAATTATTGGCATCACCTGCACCATAGGCACATTTGGTGTCAATTGGTACTACAAACGCAAAGAGCGAGAGGATCGGCTAAATGGCAATGTCTCCGGCGCTCAGAAATAGCATTATCGCCGCACTCGGAACCGGTGCTGTTAGTATTGCCACGGTAATGGTATCTGGCAAGGCTGGCCTCGAAGGTCGCGAGCATTACCCATACAAAGACGTAGTTGGTATTGTCACCGTATGCGATGGGCACACCGGAAGCGATATCATCTGGGGTAAATATTACTCCGACAAAGAGTGTGACGCGCTAACGCGAAAAGACATGACACGCATCGCTGCTCAGGTTGATCCGCATATCAAAGTGCAGACATCTGAAACCCAGCGAGCAGCAATCTACAGCTTTGCTTACAACGTCGGCGCTACCGCCACCATCAACTCTACTCTGCTGAAGAAACTCAACTCCAAAGATTACGCCGGAGCATGCTCTGAGCTTAAACGTTGGGTATATGCCGGTGGAAAGAAGTGGAAAGGCCTGATGAATCGCCGCGATGTTGAATATGAGGTTTGCACCTGGAGCCAGAAATGAGCAGGTTAACCGCAATCATCATTGCCGTTGTCGTCTGCATCATCGTGTCTCTTGGCTGGGCTGTTAATCACTACCGCGACAACGCCACCGAATACAAGAAGCAGCGCGATGAGAAAACTCAGGCGCTGAATATGGCTAACGCCACTATCACCGACATGACAACCCGGCAGCGCGATGTTGCTGCTCTCGATGCCAAATACACGAAGGACTTAGCTGATGCGAAAAAGCAGCTTGATGATCTGCAGCGTTGCGTTCGTGATGGCAAGTGTGGGTTGCGCATCAACGCCAAATGTCCCGCGAACGGAACGGCCGGCACCGGCGGCATGGGCGATGCTTCCAGCCCCCGACTTACTGACTCCGCTGAACGGGATTATTTCACCCTCAGAGAGCGAATCGTCACAGTGACGAAACAGGTTGGCTATTTGCAGGAATACATCAACACGCAGTGTCTGAGGTAAGCAATGAGAAAGCGAGAGCGCGAAATAACATTGCTCTACGGATTATCACTCATACGCGATGACGTTCTCGCCCATCCTGAGAAAAATCCAACGCTGGCTGACAGAATCATCACCTTCACTCACCACTTCTTCTACATTGCATCTGCGCTTGTTATCGCAGCGTCAGGATTCGCATTCTTCATCTGGTCATCGACATTTCTGTAAGTCGATGCAACACAACAACCGGAGCCAACAATGGCAGAGATTACCGCATTGACAGAATTACAGCAGATGAACCTCGATATCCTTCGTCTGGTGCAGAGTGATACCGCGGCAGCAGAAAAGGCGATCACTTTCGTTAACGGAAGCAAACTTAACTTTGAGCTATTCAAAGACCAACTGGTACTGGCTTCCGGTGAAGGTACCGCGCTGGCTCGTGCTGAGAAGGCAATTCGAGAAGCAAAAGAAGCGCTGGACCTGTTCACTACCGGAGCATAAGCATGGCAAAGGCGAAGTGGCAGAAGCTACCGGCATTTACTATTCCGCTGTTTCATAGTGCTCATGTTTACCTTGCTACAACCAGAGAGCAGTATCAGCACGCTGATAAGTTCCTTGGCGGTAGCGGAGAGGAAAGGCCATTCAATAGCGGGCTGGCAAGCAACTATGAAAACACTGACACGGGAGAGCGAGTCTACCTGATTGGAGTATTCGATCAGCAGATAGCAACTCTCGTTCACGAATGCGCTCACGTGTGCTTCTACGTCTGCTCTGATGTAGGTGTGACTACTAAGCCTGAAGACTCCAATGAAACATACTGCTACATGCTCGACCGCATGTTCAGTCACTTTCTGCCATTCATTAAGGAACAGCAAGATGCCGCTAAAGAAGGGTAAATCCAAAAAAGTTATCGGTGAAAACATCGCAACCGAAATTAAAGCAGGCAAGCCAAAAGACCAGGCGATCGCCATCGCTATGAGTAAGGCCGGTAAGAAGAAAAAGAAAGGAAAATAATTATGCAGAAACCGGACTGGGAAAGGATTGAAGTTGATTACCGGGCCGGTGTTCTTTCTGTAAGAGAAATTGCATCAAGCCAGGGAATATCTCATACCGCCATAAACAAGCGGGCAAAAACTGAAGGGTGGGAGCGAGATCTAAACGCAAAGATTAATGCCAAAGCTGATGCCTTGGTTTCCAAGCGCGAGGTTTCCACGAAGGTTTCCACCGGAAACTCAATTTCAGAAAAGCAGATTGTCGAAGCCAATGCGGAGGTTATCGCTAATGTTCGCTTGGAGCATCGAGGCGATATACGAAAGGCTCGGGCACTAACCAATGCGTTGCTGAATGAGCTTGATGCTGAATGCTCTGACGTTCCGGCTCTTGAGCAGCTTGGTGAGTTGCTGAGGCGAGAAGATGATAAGGGAATGGATAAGCTAAATGACCTTTACCACAAGATCATTAGTTTACCTGGCAGAGTGAAATCCATGAAGGATTTAGCTGATAGCCTGAAAAACCTTATCGCACTTGAGCGACAGGCATATGGGCTAGATAACCCTGACGCAGGGAAAAATACCCCTCTCAAAGATAAAACCGACGACGAGCTAACGCGGCGCATTCAGGAGCTAATGAATGGAAAATCTGACGCGGGAGCAAAAGCTTGAGTTGGTTCAGCTTTTAGAAGAACAAAAGCGACGCCAGCACGTCTATAGATATCGCGATTACTATGCGACACGCTATGACTGGCAAAAGAAATTTATTTCCCACACCGCAAACTTTTCACAGGTTGCGCTGATAGCCGCTAACCGAGTTGGTAAAACTGACACTGCAACATTCATTGATGCCATTCATGCTATTGGAGATTATCCAGATGACTGGGCAGGTCATAGATTTACGCATGCTCCCCTGATCTGGTGCCTTGGGTATTCAGGTGAAAAATGCCGTGACTTACTTCAAACCCCCCTAATTGGCCGTAAGACGGATAAGGGATGGGAAGGCGGACTAATACCAGGTGAACTGATCACCGGCACTGAAATCATGCAGGGAACTGCCAATGCCATGCGTTCTGTGTATGTGAAACATAAATCAGGTGGCATCTCCAAGATTCAGTTCTGGTCGTATTCACAAGGCCAGCATGCATTGATGGGTGACGCCGTCGACTGGTTCCACATTGACGAAGAGCCAAAGGATCCGACCATTTACCCACAGGTGCTGACGCGAACCGCAACTGGCGACGCAGGAAATGGCGGACGTGGCATTCTGACTTTTACGCCAGAGAACGGGCGCACAGAGTTGGTTATCCAGTTTATGGATTCTCCTTCATCTGCACAGCATTGCATGAATGTAGGATGGGACGATGCACCTCACCTTAGCGACCGGGTCAAAGAAGAATTGCTAGCATCATTCCCTCCGCACCAGAGAGATATGCGAACCAAGGGTATACCAATGCTTGGGCATGGCCGGATTTATGATGCCAGTGAAGATCTGATCACCTGCGACCCGTTCCCAATACCGGACCACTGGTTTGTTATCGATGGCATGGACTTCGGCTGGGATCACCCGCAAGCCCACGTTCAATTAGCCTGGGACAGAGATGAAGATAAGTTCTACCTGACTCGCGCATACAAGGCTAAGCAGACATCTCCAGCTGAGGCGTGGTTTGCTACCAAGATGTGGGCCAATGGCATACCTACAGCATGGCCGCACGATGGTCTGCAAACAGAGAAAGGTTCCGGGTTGCAGCAGAAATCGTATTACGAAGAGGCTGGCTTCGACATGCTTCCTGACCGCGCTACGTGGGAAGACGGCAGTAACTCAGTGGAGGCCGGTTTATTCGAGTTGTACGACCTAATGCGCTCAGGCCGACTGAAAGTATTCCGAGGGCTACGTGACTGGTTCGAGGAATACAACTTCTACCACCGTGACGAGAAAGGCCGCATCGTGAAGATCCGCGATGACCTTATGGACGCCACGCGCTACGCATACATGATGCGCCGGTTCTCCATCCGTTACGGTGATGTTGGTAGACCAAAAGATAATGATTACTCAAATATTAATATTCCTTGTGGAGTTGGATGATGGCAGACGATAAAAAGATGGATGACTGGCATCGTAAGGCGCTATGTAACTTCGATAACGCCTACACCGCAACACAGGATATGCGTGAGCAGATCATCGAAGCTCAGAGGTTCGTCAGGGTATCAGGTGCGCAATGGGAAGGCAGTACCAATGCTGGCTACTCATTCGATGAGGGCCGATTTGAGCATTACCCGCGCTTCGAACTGAACAAGATCGCTCGCGAGTGCGACCGCATCATTGGTGAGTATCGACAGAACCGCATCAGCGTACGATTCAGGCCGAAGGATGGACAGGCATCGGAGGCTCTTGCCGAAAAGTTAAATGGTAAGTTTCGCGCTGACTATCAGGAAACATCAGGTGGCGAGGCATGTGATAACGCATTCGATGATGCTGTAACTGGTGGTTTCGGTTGCTGGCGTATGTGCGCTGACTACGAAGACGAGATGGACCCGAGCAACGAACAGCGCCGCATTAGCCTGCTGCCAGTTTATGACCCGGCTACATGCGTATTCTTCGATCAGGACAGCAAGCAATACGACCGCAGCGATGCAACGTGGGCAATGGAGATGTTCTCCATGACGCCTAAAGCATTCGAGTCTGAATACCCTGACTCAATCGCCGCAAGTTTAAGCAAAGATGATTCCGGTACGCAATACGACTGGTCGACACCTGACGCTATCTACGTTGGGCGTTACTACGAAGTTCGTACTGAGAAGGTGAAGATTAGCGCCTGGCGCAATCCGATCACCAATGCCACAGCCATTTATGACGAAGACCAGATCAAGGATATTGAGGACGAACTAAAAGAAGGTTCGTTCGAGATGCTAGGAGAACGTGAAGTTAAAAAGCGCCGCGTATACTGTGGACTAATGTCTGGCTCCGAATGGTTGGAAGAGCCCAAGCGAATTCCCGGTGAGAATATCCCGCTGATCCCGGTCTATGGGCGCCGTGCATTCGTTGATAATCAGGAGCGCATAGAAGGTCACGCAGCCAAAGCTATGGATGCTCAGCGACTGGAGAACCTGATGGTTTCCATGATTGCTGACAACGCTACGCAGGCTGGCGGTGATGGAATACCAGTTGTTGACGTAGACATGATCCCCGGCCCGCTGTCCAATCATTGGAAAGCAAGAAACAAGAATCGCCCTGCATATCTTCCGATGGTCAGCCTGAAGAACAAAAACGGGGATATCGCTGCGCCGGCGCAGGTCAGCAGTTACACCCCGCCAACGCAAATGCCACCGGCGCTGGCTGGGCTCCTGCAATACACAGGCACAGCGATTCAGCAGATCACCGGCGCGTCACAGCTTGAGAATATGCCAAGCAACGTTGCCACTGACACTGTTGACAGCATCTTCAACCGGATGGATACGCAGTCCTATATCTATATGGACAACATGGCGAAGTCTATGCGACGCGCTGGCGTTGTGTGGCTCTCCATGGCTCGCGAGGTGTACGGCAGCGATACACCGATGCGCATCGTTAACGAGGATGGCACCGATGATGTTGCGCTGCTGAATGGCGCAGTCGTTGACCGCCAGACTGGTGAAGAGGTGGCACTCAATGACCTGTCTCAGGGTAACTATGAGGTGACAGTTGATGTAGGGCAGTCGTTCTCGACCCGCCGGGATGCTACCGTTAAATCGCTTCTTTCCATGCTGGCTCTCATCCCGCCTGGAACGCCGAAACACGACCTTGTTTCATCCATGATCCTCGACAACATGGACGGGGAGGGTATCGATGACCTGAAAGAGTACAACCGCAATCAGTTGTTACTCTCAGGCGTTATCAAACCTCGCACACCTGAAGAGCAGCAGATGGTTGCGCAGGCTCAGGCTCAGCAGCAGAACCAGCCAGATCCAGCGATGGTTCAGGCTCAGGGCGTCCTCATGCAGGGTCAGGCTGAACTGCAGAAAGCACAGAACGAGCAGACGGCCATTCAGGTTAAAGCATTCCAAGCTCAGACCGATGCACAGGTTGCCGCGGCTAACGTCGTGAAGATCCTCGCATCAGCAGACAGCCAGCAGAAGTCAGACATCCGTGAAGCGCTGAAATTACTGGGCCAGTTCCAGCAACAGAGTGGAGACAACGCCCGCGCTGATGCAGAACTTGTCCTGAAAGGTCAGGCACAGAGACATTCCCAGCGGATGGATGTAACAAGCATTATGCAATCTGCAACTCAACAGCAGCAACCACCACAGCAGTAATCAAACCTATCTCGCCATGGTCGTCATTATGAGGCCGGGCATCCTATTGCCTCCGATGGGCATAACATCGAGTAAACAGGGGTATTTATGTACGGAACGGCAGAAGAAAACACACCAGAAGTAGAAGTCGACAACGACACGTCTGAGCAAATTCCAGATGAGGTCGAAACTGAAAACGACACTGAAAATAGTGAAGACGATGATCATGAGAATGGTGATGTCGAAACTGAAGAAGGTGACGATTCAGAACAAGAATTCTATTTCGGTGATGAAAAGCTGGAATCGCCGACCAGCGAAGAAGCGAAAGACCCGGCACTGGTTAAGCACCTGCGCAGTACGATTAAAGAAAAGGATCGTGAGCTTAAAGAACTCCGCCGACTCTCTAATCAACCAGCACAGCAACAACCTGTTATAGCCCAGCCTCCGGTAATGCCAAAGCTCACTGACCCTGGCATTGACTACGACGAGGACTTGCTTCAGGAGAAGCTTGAACAATGGGCTAAAGATAACGACCAGTACAAAGAGCAGCAGCGCGTAATTAAACAGCAACAGGAACAATTCAATGAGCAACATCGGCTAAAAGTAGCCAATTACCAGCAGCGTTCGAAGGCGCTGAAGGTAAAAGGTTTCGCTGAAGCTGAGCAAATTGTTATTGATGAAGTCCCTAAAGTCATTCAGGACGCAATTCTTCACGAGTCTGAAAAACCAGAAATGGTTGTGCTTGCTCTTGGTCGTAATGCCGAACTTCGCAAACAACTGGCAGAGACTACAAACCCCGTAGCTCTTGGTCGACTTCTCGAGCGCATCGAGTCAAAAGCCAAAACAATGCCTAAAGCAAAAACAAATGCCGCAACAACGCCAGAAGTAAGAGGCAGCAACGGCGCGGTGATCAACAACCTCGACAAACTGAAAGCCAAGGCACTGGAAACCGGTGACTGGACGCCGTATTTCGCCGCCAAAAAGGCAAAAAAATAACCTATCGGAGCATTAAGCATGGCTAACCAATTAGCAAAAGACCTAGAGATTATGTTTGAACAGTACGTAGAAGGTTTCGAAGCCTCCTGCGTAGTGTCCCGCAATGCCAAGAAATTCCGCCCGGGCGATACTGCAATGCAGCGTGCTGGCGATGTTCTGTATCGCCCGCAGCACTACCACATGAATGTGGAGGAAGGTCTCGACCTGACCGGTAAAACACCAACCGCATTAGTTCAGCGTCTGGTTCCTTCTGTATTCAAAGAACCGAAAAACATCCTGTACACTCTGGATGCTCGTGAAATGCGTGACCCGGAGCACAAGACAGAAGCTGGGCGTGCTGCTGGTCAGCGACTGGCTGCGCAGATTGATTCTGATCTGATCGCAATGGTCACTCAGCGTGCAACAAACGTTGTCGCGATGGCAAACTCAACTACCGGGACTCAGGGGCGCGATCTGTGGAATAGCGCTGCTGGAATTGATGCAATCATGACTGCTATCGGCGTTCCGCAGGGTATTAACCGCCGTTCATTCTGGAACCCCTTCAACTACAAAGATCTGGCCGGTGAGTTAGGGCATCGCGCATACACTCAGGGCGTATCTCTGACAGCATATGAAAAAGCTCAGATTCCGCCAGTTGCATCATTCGACAGCTACAAGACTGACATCTCTGGCCGTGTACCTAATGGCACTGCAACAGCGCTTACTCTGGCTGCTGCCCCTGCTCACAAGGTTCAGGCAAAAGATGCCAACGATATGCCAGTTGATAACCGCCAGGGAACTATCACACTCTCTGCTGCTGGTCTTCAGGTTGGCGATGCTTTCACTATCGCTGGCGTTCACTCCGTACACCAGATCACCAAAGACACCACCGATCAGCTTCAGGTGTTCCGTGTGCTGGCGGTAAGCGGTGTAACTGCGACAATTTCTCCTCAGATTTTGCCGCCGGATAACGCCGACGTTCCGAGCCGCCCGTACGCCAACGTTGATGCAAACGCAGCGAACGGCGCAGCACTGACACTGCTCAACCAGAACGCTGCCCCGGCTAACCTGTTCTGGGCTGATGGCTCTGTCGAATTGATGTATGGCAAACTGGCATTCCCTACCGGTCAGGGTCCGCAGGTAATGACTGCAACTACCGAGCAGGGGGCTACGCTGATCATGTCCTACGCATTCGATCACATCAAAGGCTCAACCACCTGTCGCTTTACGACTCTGTACGGTTGCTCTGTACTGGTTCCGGAATACACAGGGCTAGTCATCGCTGGTCAGTGATTGATGGTATTAATTAATCAGGGGCTTCGGCCCCTTTTTTAATGGGGGAAATATGTCAAAAACCATGCTTTATAAGCAGGGTGAGATGATCACCTGCGGACCGCACTCTCTGGATTACATCATCGTTGCAGATGAAGAGGTAGAAGAAAAATTATCTCTTGGATGGGTGAAGACACCGGCTGAAACTGAACTGCCAGAGCCAGAGCCAGAGCCAGAGCCAGAGCCAGAGCCAGAGCCAGAGCCAGAGCCAGAAGTAAGAGCGAAGAAAAAGCCGGGTCCAAAACCAAAGGCGGAACAAAATGGCGAAGACAAAGGGTGATTTAGTCCTCAAAGCGCTGAGAAAGGCCGGGCTTTATTCTAACGCTACGCTGACCGATGCCGATCCGCAGGCTGTCGAAGATGCTGTAAATGACCTCGAAGATATGATGGCGGCATGGCAAGTAAAAGGCATTGAGCTTGGCTACCTGTTCGCTGATTCTGCAAACGATGTGAGACCACTTCCTGGTGACGATTCTGGTATTCCTGCATGGGCATATGACGGCGTATCGCTAAAATTAGCGGTGCAAGTCTGCATGGATAACGTCATTCAGCCATCAGATACACTTCTCTCAGCAGCAGACAGCGCATATCAGACAATCTGCATTGCATTAACCACCATTCCACCGCTTGAGCGTAGAAACGATATGCCTCGCGGATCTGGTAACAAATCAGCATTCACATGGAATCGCTTTTACATCGAACAAGACGATCCGAGTACATGAGGTGAGTAAATGCCGATTCAGCAATTACCTTTAATGAAAGGAGTCGGCAAGGACTTCCGCAACGCCGATTACATCGACTATCTACCGGTAAACATGCTGGCGACACCAAAAGAGGTGCTAAACAGCAATGGTTATTTGCGCTCCTTCCCCGGCGTAACGAAGTTATCAGACGTTGCTGGTACATCTCGCGGGGCTGAGTACAACACCTCTCAGAATGCCGTATATCGCGTCATGGGTGGCAAGTTGTACAAGGGCGATTCTTCCGTTGGTGATGTTCCCGGTTCGTCTCGCGTATCTCTGGCCCACGGTCGAACATCACAGGCTGTCTGCGTTAACGGGAGTGTCGTCGAGTACCGGTACGACGGAACCACAAAGACGATTGCCAACTGGCCCGTTGATAGCGGGTTCACTCAGTACGAACTCGGATCCGCGCGTGACGTAACCCGGTTGCGTGGCCGTTATGCCTGGGCTAAGGATAACTCAGACTCATGGTTTATCACCGACCTTGAAGATGAATCACATCCAGACCGATACAGTGCTGAATATCGTGCCGAATCACAGCCTGACGGCATCATCGGCATAGGCACATGGCGTGACTTCATCGTCTGCTTTGGTTCATCAACCATTGAGTTTTTCACGCTGACAGGCACATCGACAGTCGGCGCGGCACTGTATGTCGCCAACCCAGCTTACATGGTTCCAAAAGGTATCGCCGGTACGTTCTGCAAGTGCGTGTTCATGGATGCGTACGCCATCGTCAGCAACCCGGCAACCGGTGCTCCATCGGTGTATATCATCGACTCTGGTCGCGCTACGCCGATCGCCACAGCAAGCATCGAGAAGATTCTTCGCGAATACACCGCCGATGAGTTGGCTTCATCCGTAATGGAATCTCTGCGCTTCGACTCTCACGAATTGCTGATGATTCACTTGCCGCGCCATGTGCTGGTATATGACGGAACAGCATCACAGAATGGACCGCAATGGTGCATCCTGAAAACTGGTCTGCAGGACGATGTGTATCGCGCTATCGACTTCATGTATGAAGGGAACACTATCACCTGCGGCGATAAGCTGGAGGCCGTTAAAGGTGCGCTTCAGTTCGACATCTCAAGCCAGTATGAAAAACAGCAAGAGCACCTGTTATTCACGCCGCTTTTCAAAGCTGATAATGCCAGGGTATTCGACTTCGAAGTTGAATCATCAACTGGTGTTGCTCAATACGCAGATCGGTTATTCCTTTCAGCCACTACTGACGGCATTAACTATGGTCGTGAACAGATGATTGAGCAGAATGCGCCATTCATTTACGACAAGCGCGTCATCTGGAAACGTGTCGGACGCATACGTAAAAACGTCGGCTTTAAAATAAGGATTATTACCAAGTCACCTGTCACATTATCAGGCGCACAGATAAGGATTGAGTAATGGCTGATCCGTCTCTGAAGGACCCTGTTAAGGTTACGGCAATTGGCATTAACGCATCATCTCTTCCCGTTGGTGTTAGCCGGGCTTACGAAACATACATTCTTTCTCAGGTTCAGGACTTCACCAACGTCGCAGGAAAGGCCAACGAAGCCGGTCAAGGTGCATATGACGCGCAGGTTAAAAACGATGAGCAGGATGTAACGCTTGCCAATCACGAAGGAAGAATCACAGCCAACACCAATGCGATTCAGCTTCTCGATGTACGACTAACAACGGCAGAAGGGAATATTAATGTACTGCGCAACGATGTCGATTATCTTCTGGATAAGGTTATCGACATTGAAGCTGAGTTAGCGGATCACGAAACGCGAATCACCGCTAACGAAGCGGAACTTGCAAACCATGAAACACGTATTGCAGCACTAGAGTATGCCACGACGCGCAAGAAGTCAGAGGTTGTTTATACAGGAATATCACAGGTTATACCGACGACTCCGATCAACCTCATTACGATGCTGAAGGCGTTAACACCAACCTCAGGAACTCTTGCGCCGTTCTTTAATACGACATCAGACAAGATGATCGTATACAACGAGAACAAAACTTTAAATTTCAAGCTTTCTATTGTTGGTTCATATCCAGGTGGAACAACAAACCGATCAATGCAGTTAACATTCTCTGGCGCGGTTCCTGACACTCTGGTAGACAGCAGAAACGCCGCAACAGCAACAAGTAACATCCTTCTTTCAACATTCTTCAGCGTTGATAAAAACGGCTTCCTTGCCACAAATGGCAGCACGTTAACCATTCAGTCAAATGGCGCTGCATTCACTGCCACGACCATCAAAATTATCGCGGAGCAATGATGATTACATTCAAGCCAACGCGAGATGCCGATCTGGTTGAGGCCGTCGGTAATCATCCTGACATCATCGCCGGGAGCAACAACGGCGACGGTTATGACTACAAACACGACACGAAATACTTCGAAGTCCACGTACATGGCGAGTTCGGCGGTATCGTGTATTACCACGAAACTCAGCCGTTAACCTTCGACTGCCACGCGATGTATCTGCCACACGCCAGAGGATTCAGCAAAGACATTGGCCTTGCATTCTGGCTACACATCATTGCCACGACTAACTTCGCCTGCGTCATCTCTTATGCGGCGCGTAAGTTCAGACACGGCCAGATTTACTGCGCGATGATCGGCCTTAGCCGAGTAGGAACCATCAAGAAGTATTTCAAAGGCGTAGACGACGTAACTTTTTATTCAGCAACCCGCGAAGAACTAATCGACTTCCTCTCCCGTCATTCAAGATAGGTAACAACATGCTAATTTTTCAGATTGCGAGTAAACATCTCGAGAATCGCCTGTACCTGAAAGGTGGGAAAGGCGGGTCTTCAAGTAGCGGGGCTAAAGAGGCTGCAAGAGCTACTCAATATGCTGCAGATCTTCAGAATGATCAGTTTAACCGTGTAATGGAGCAACTTGCACCATATGCTGCTGCCGGTTTGCCAGCCCTCCAACAGATTCAGCAGTTATCAACACTGGAAGGGCAGGGAAATGCGCTTAACCAGTATTACAACTCCGATCAGTACAACCAATTAGCTAATCAGGCCCGTGATACCTATTGAATGCATCCAGTTCGCGTTTTACCCAGCCATTTTCTACAA
>OGJN01000117.1_pt1 | contig 85502 bp, 69 predicted proteins | sample 1572221 | NCBI WGS metagenome assembly OGJN01 (sample SAMEA2582148, study PRJEB24529) | metagenome | biome: Human gut stool | place: China | collected 2011 | reverse complement strand
CGGGAGCCGGGATTGTTAAGGGTACGGCGATAGTACCCTTAACACGTTCACAGGAGTCGGTGTTTCAGAGACACGATGAACATGAGGTGAACGGAACCCTTTCTCTGCGATGGCATGCTCATTACCTCCGCCAATACAGACTGTTGCTTTCTGATACAGAGGCGTTAACTGAACTGCATTATGCGCTACGCGGGCTTAATTGTTAAAAAAGTGGGGCTCACAAACCATACAGTTTTATTTTTCGATAGAGCGTGGCAATACTGACTCCCAGTTCTGATGCAGCCTGTTTTTTGCCCTCCACGCTTGAACCAAATCGCTGGATGGCATTTTCGATGGCGTCCCTTTCCGCTTGTTTTCCTTGGTTCGCCAGCTGTCGGGGTTGTGCGGTCATCGTGGTTTTCCTGCTGTCAGCCGGGGAGAGTAAATAAGGGGGCAGATGGCTGGCGTTGATCCCGGCGGCTTCTCCGCGCATCACAAAAATGTATTCGATGACGTTGCGTAATTCACGAATGTTCCCCGGCCAGTGCCAGGCATAAAGGCGATTAATAACGTCATCGGGCAGTTTTTGCGGTGAACGCTGGTAACTGACCGAAAACTCATCGGCAAAGTATTGTGCGAGGACGGCGATATCAGCCCTGCGTTCACGCAGGGAAGGAAGCACCAGAGGGACGACATTCAGGCGATAGAAAAGGTCTTCGCGAAACTGATTATTCTCCACCATCGCGCTAATATTTTTGTTGGTCGCGGCAATAATGCGCACATCAATATTAATGATGTTATTAGAACCCACGCGGGTGATCGCTTTTTCCTGCAACACCCTGAGCAGCTTGGCCTGCAGGTGCAGCGGCATATCGCCGATCTCATCCAGAAACAGGCTGCCGCCGTTGGCCAGTTCAAATTTCCCCATTCGTCCTTTGGGATCTGCACCGCTAAATGCACCGCGTACATAGCCAAACAGTTCGCTTTCCAGTAGTTGCTCGGGGATTGCCGCGCAGTTGATTGTCACGAAAGGGGCGGCTTTACGGGGGCTGTTTTGGTGAATGGCAAATGCCACGACCTCTTTACCCGAGCCGCTTTCCCCGGTGATGAGCACGCTGGCGTAGCTGTTGGCAATTTTGCTAATGGTGCTTCTGAGTTGCTCCATTGAGGAAGAGTGACCAATCAGCCGCACCTGCGTGTCAGACTCGTAAGGGGATGGAGTAAGGTTACTCAGGTAGTCGTGCGCATCACGAAAGATGACCATCGTTAAGCGATCGTTATCCAGCGAGGAGAGCGAAATTTGTTTGCACAGTACATGGTGTTTCTGGCCTTCAAGCGTCAGCCATGCTTCTTCATCGCCATACAAACTGTCCCCGGTTGTTTCAATGGTCAGCGGTAATCCCTGAACTTCGCGGTTGAGAATGCGATCGGCTGAATGATTGGCATGCCAGATAAGACCATTGCCATCAATTGCTACAACGCCGCGGTCCATGGCATCGATCAGACGCCGAAATGCGCCGAGGGTTTCCTGCGCGCGTAAACGCTCCAGACATTCAAAGACCTTACTGGAGATCATCACCGCGATTTGCTCAATAAAAGTGACAAATTTATCAATCTGGCTCAATAACGCGTCACGCTGCGCCTGGGTTGAGCAAATAATTCCGATCACGCCAATCACTTGATTGTTGAGAAAAATTGGTGCGTTCAAATCCAGCATTTCAGAACAGTAGTGGTGTTTTTCACATAACTGACACAGCGGATGTTCGCCGGGGTTTTTGATAAGAACCGTTTCTCGGACCTGCAAAACGTGGTGGTAGATGTAGCCATTTTTTGCCACGTTTTCATTGAGCATATGTCGGTATTTACCGGTGCCAGCGATGCGCATTAAGGATTCATCGATGATTTCAACATCCGTTCCGGTTATGCCAGAAATAGCGTCGGCATAATTGCAGATATCATCCTGGATATTGCTGAGTACTGAAATCATGGTACTTCTCCGGCAGTGAGTGGCATTTCTCAAGGGAGATGATAAATATGCGAAGCAATGCAAAAATGATTTGCGAAAAATCAATCTACCGCTCTGTTTTTGGATGTTTTTTTTATTTTATCTTCCGCGATCACACTATTTATCAATTGTGAGAATTTATCAAACGAGGCGATAAACTAACGCTGTGGTATTTTTCAGTGCCCATCTCGGTTTCTTTTTAATTATTTGAAAATAAAGACTTTGTTAAAATATTTATAAGGTTTTACTCGATTAATAAAAAACTGGTAAGCATTTTGCTCTATTGGCAATACCGATAGCGTAAATATCTCTGTATACGTCTATTACAGGGAGTGAAATACCAGAACAATGAGGTTTTATGATGCAGGAAAACTTATCATTTTTTATCAACCAGACACCGTTTACTGAACATCCAAACGCGCCGCTGGCACCGTTTAGTCGCCAGGAACTGGTAAAAGCGTTGAATTTTCATCGGTCTATTCCGGGTTATGCGCCGACGCCGTTATATACGCTGCCGGCTCTTGCACAAAAGTTGGGTGTTAAAAATATCTATCTCAAGGATGAGTCTCAGCGTTTTGGCCTGAAAGCCTTCAAAGCGTTGGGCGGCTCCTATGCGATGGCGTGCCATATCGCGGAATTAATCGGCAAGGATATCAGTGAACTGCCGTTTGACGTGATGACCAGCGAAGAGGTACGCCGCGATCTCCAAACCGTCACGTTTGCCACCACCACCGATGGCAACCACGGTCGCGGTGTGGCGTGGATGGCGCGCCAGCTGAAGCAAAACGCCGTGGTTTATATGCCGAAGGGCTCTTCGCAGCAGCGTTTGACCTCCATCCGTAATGAAGGCGCTACCGCTGAAATCGTCGATATGAACTATGACGATGCGGTTCGCATGACCGCGGAACAAGCACAAAAGCATGGCTGGATTGTGGTGCAGGATACCGCCTGGGAAGGGTATGAAAAAATCCCGCAGTGGATTATGCAGGGCTACGGCACGCTGATGCTGGAGGCGATAGACCAGCTGCATCAGGTTGCGCCGACGCATATTTTTGTTCAGGCAGGCGTTGGCTCGTTTGCCGGAATGGTGCAGGGAATGGTGACGGCAGCCTGGGGGGCACACCGCCCGAAAGTGATCGTCGCTGAAGCGTTAATTGCCGATTGTCTTTACCGCTCTGCCCGTTCTAAAGAGGGGGATGCAATTGCGGTGGGCGGCGATTTGCAAACCGTGATGGCTGGTCTCGCCTGCGGTGAGGCGAACAGCATCGGCTGGAAACTGCTACGTGATTATGCCAACGCATTTGCCTCCTGCCCTGATGAAGTTGCAGCGCTGGGCATGCGCATGCTGGGTAATCCGTTGGCGGGCGATCCGCAGATCGTATCTGGTGAGTCCGGCGCGGTCACTTCCGGTCTGCTGGCGCTGCTGATGACCTCACCTGAACTGGCGCAAACGCGTGAACAACTGGGGCTGGATGCGCATTCCCGCGTGCTGTTGGTCAGTACCGAAGGCGACACCGACCCACAACAATATCTGGATATTGTCTGGGGCGGTCAGTACCCGGGCATCAAATAACACATTTCCTGATTGAGAGAAATAACGGAGAAACCCATGTTATCTGCAAAACGTATTGATGAAGTCATTAAAAACTGTCAGGCGCTGATCCAACAAAAAAGTTATTCCGGTCAGGAAGGGGAAGTGGTTAATGCCATAAAAAAAATGATGCAGCATTACCAGTTCGATGACATCCACGTTGATAAGTACGGCAACATTGTGGGCGGCATTGTCGGCAATCAGCCGGGGAAAACGCTGGTTCTCGATGGACATATCGATACCGTGCCGGTCAACGAAGAGAAGTGGAGCCGCAACCCGTACGGCGGCGATATCGACGATGGCAAAATTTATGGTCGCGGTACAACCGATATGAAAGGTGCCGTGGCGGCGATGATTTCCGCCGTGGGTTTTTTCGGCCAGGACAATCAGCGTAATTTTGCCGGCAAAATCTACGTTGCCTGCATCGTGCATGAGGAGTGCTTTGAAGGTATTGCTGCCCGGCTGGTCAGCGAGCGCTATAAGCCGGACTACGTGATCATCGGTGAAGCTTCCGAGTTAAACCTGAAAATTGGTCAGCGTGGCCGCGCTGAAATTGTGGTCGAAACGTTTGGTAAACCCGCGCATTCCGCCAACCCGCAGGCAGGCATTAACGCGGTGTACAAAATGGCGCAATTGATCGACAAAATTCGCACAATCACTCCGCCCACGCACCCGGTACTGGGGCCTGGCATTCTGGAGCTTACCGACATTAAATCTTCGCCATACCCGGGAGCTTCGGTAGTGCCGGATTATTGTCGCGCAACCTACGATCGTCGTTTGCTGGTGGGTGAAACCAAAGAAAGTGTTATTGCCCCACTGGAAAATGCGCTTGCGGAACTTACCGCACAGGATCCGCAGTTTAAGGCCCGTGTCTCCTACGCGGTAGGTCAGGAGTCTTGCTATACCGGTGCCACGATTGAGGGCGAGCGCTTCTTCCCGGGCTGGGTGTATGACGAGTCTGACGAATTCGTGCAGGCCGCTCTGGCTGGCGTTCGCGAGGCCGGGTTTAATCCAACCATCACACAGTACTCATTTTGCACCAACGGCAGCCACTATGCGGGCGAAGCGGGAATTAAAACTATCGGCTTCGGACCTTCACGTGAAAACCTGGCCCACACCATCGATGAATATATCGAGATTGATCAGTTAACCGGCTCGGCCAGCGGCTATTACAGCATCATTCAGACACTCTATCGCCAATAAAAATAAAGATAACAACCTCTTACCTTACAAGTGGTGTCGTGAAGCGACACCGCTATGGAGAATAACGATGAAAACCATTTTCAAAAACGGAAATGTAATCGATGGAACGGGCAGTGAAGGCAGAATTGCCGATGTGATGGTTGACGAAGGACGCATTGTCGCAATCGGTCAAATTGACGCTGGCGTTAATGAGCAGGTTATTGACGCAACGGGAAAAATTATTTGTCCTGGTTTTATTGATACCCATACGCACTCTGACCTGTCGGCCATTATTAACCCCGCGCTGTCGGCAAAAATTCGTCAGGGTATTACCACCGAGCTGTTAGGGCAGGATGGTGTCGCCCTGGCGCCGTTACCTGAAGAATATATTCCGGCCTGGCGTAAAAATATCGCCGGACTGGATGGCGATACCGACAAAATAGACTGGAAATATAAAAACACAGACGGCTACCTCAATCTGCTGGCATCGCGTCATCCGGCGACAAACCTCGCGTATTTAGTTCCGCATGGCAACGTACGCATGGAAGCCATGGGCCTGGATGGGCGCCCCTCTACTCGTGAGGATGTGGCGAAGATGTGCGAAATCCTTGAGCGGGAGTTACAAGCGGGGGCGTTTGGTCTTTCCACTGGGCTCATCTACATGCCTTGCGCCTTTGGCGATACCGCCGAAATGATTGAACTGTGCAAAGTGACGGCGAAATATGACGGGATCTTTGTGGTGCATCAGCGCAGTGAAGCGGACGATATTATCAACTCAACGCAGGAACTGATTGATATCGCCACCGCCACCGGTGTCTGGCTGCATATTTCACATATGAAGGTTTGCGGTAAGAAAAACTGGGGGCTGATTGACCAGATGCTGGGCATGTTGGAACAGGCGCAGGAAGAGGGGATTCGTATCTCTTTCGACCAGTATCCGTATGTGGCGGGCAGCACGATGCTCGGCGTGATCCTGCCGCCGTGGGTCCACTCCGGTGGCACTGACAAATTACTTGAGCGGCTGGCCTCGCCTGAACTGCGCGCCAAAATGATCGACGATATTCAGCAGGGCATTCCTGGCTGGGATAACTTTATCGATTTTGCCGGGCTGGACCAGATTTTTGTCACCAGCGTGAAAACGACAAAAAACCAGGATGCCGTCGGTCTGAACCTCGTTCAGTTGGGCGAGCTACGCGGAAAAGATCCGTACAACGCCACCTTCGATCTGCTGTTTGAAGAAGAAAACGCCGTTGGGATGGTCGACTTTTACGGTACTGAAGAGCATGTGATTAAGTTCCTTTGCCGTCCTGAGCAAAACGTCTGTACCGACGGTTTAATGGGGGCTGGCAAACCGCACCCGCGCGTATTTGGCGCATTCCCTCGTGTGCTCGGTAAATATGTGCGTGAAGAGGGATGTCTGAGCTGGGAAGCGGCAATCCGTAAGATGACTGGCAAACCCGCTGAGGTATTAGGCCTGCAGGATCGTGGGCTGCTGAAGGTGGGTTATGCGGCGGATATTGTGATGTTCGATCCTAACACCATTGCCGATAAGGGCACTTTTGTTGAACCCAATCAATATCCGGAAGGGATTGAAATTGTCATGGTTAATGGGCGCATTGCCTTAATCAATGGCACTGAAAGTTATGCCTGTAGCGGTACGGTTATTAGAAAACAATATTAATAAATAACGCTAAACACGCATTGATTTATCGCGACCATTTATGGCCGCGGTAGATCACTACACCCTAAGGACATCACAATGAACCTACAAACGTCTTTACCTTCAGGTAAACCAAAGACCTGGAAAGCAAGGTATACCGTCCTGACATTGATCTGGCTGGCGTGGCTGCTCTCTTTTCTCGACAGAATGGTGATGAGCGTTTCGCTCCCTTATATCGGCAAAGATTTAAATCTGGATACGACCCAACAAGGGTTAATTATTAGCGCCTTTTTTATTGGTTATGCCGCGTTTCAAATTCCCGGCGGTTTACTGGCGGATAAGTTTGGTTCGCGCAAAATCATGGCCATCGGTATTGCCTGGTGGTCTGTTTTCACCAGCTTAACCGGTGCCGTGTTGACGCTGCCGCTAATGCTGGCCGTTCGCTTCTTCTTTGGTGTTGGTGAAGGTTGTTTCCCGTCGGCTTCCTGGAAGATGATATCAACCTATTTCCCGTCGAAAGAACGTGGTCGCGCCACGGCGATTCAGTCAACGGTAAACACCTTAGGCCCGGCGCTGGCGGTAGTGGTAGCCGCAAGCATAATCGGGGCCTTTGGCTGGCACATGGTCTTTATCGTGCTAGGTATTCCGGGTCTGTTTATCGCGGCGGGGATCTACTTTTTTACCCGTGACAATCCGAAAGATCACCCCGCAATTACGCAGCAGGATCTGGCGGAACTGGCTGCTGACGAGCAGGGAAGCCTGCAAAACACCAGCGGCATCGCGTTTAAAGACGTCCTCAAAATGCCGGTGCTCTGGCAAATGGCAAGTATCTGGTTTTTGTTTGATATCACCTTCTGGGGCTTTTCAACCTGGCTGCCAAGCTACCTGATCACCGTTCGTGAGTTTTCTCTGGCAAAAACCGGCGTCATGGCGGCCATTCCCTTCCTGTTTGGCGCAGGCGGAACGTTGTTAGGCGGCTATTGCTCAGATAAATTTAAACCCCAGCGTAAAACGTTGTATGTCGTGACCTCTGTTATTGCCGCGGGTTTCCTGTACCTGACCTTCAGCGTGAGCAGTGCAGATATGGCGGTGGTTTATCAGTGTATTTCAGCCCTGTTCATGTTCTTCGCCATGGCGACATTCTGGGGCATTCTGATGGATACCATTCCCAGCAACATCATGGGGCGGGCATCCGGGATCGTTAACTTTGGCGGTCAGATGGCGGGAGTTGTTTCTGCACCTATCATCGGCTGGCTGATTCAAAGCAGTGGTGGAAGTTATAACAGCGCCTTTATCTTTATGATTGCCGCGCTGTTATGTTCTGCCGTCGTTACGTTGACCGTGAAAAGCTCCCATGCTATTGGGGCGTTGCCCAGTAAAGCCTGATTAATGGCTGACTCCTGTGGCTCTGCTGTTTCCTGAGCCACAGGGCGTTTTACTATCAAATCAGCAGGTTTATTATCTTTTTCTCCAGATTTGACCTGGTATAAAAATGATTCTTAGATAGCTATTCTGCATATACACCTTTGTCGTTGTGATGAAAACTCCCCCTGGTTATATGACCCCGGCCATTAAGAATGAATCATAATAAATGAGGGATTTATCCTACGCATGTAGGAATATTCCTTTTGGTTGTGTTAATGGTTTGATATTTAGATAGGCTCAAGGTTTAAAATTTGTAAAATACAGTGTTGCATTTATGCCTTATTCTTCGTTTTTATAAAAAACTAATAAATATACGTGTGAATGTGTTAGGATTTACCTGATAACGCCTTATTTTTATAAATTATAATGCTTAAGGCTCACCTGCTCGATAGCCATCGCCTCTCTTTATTTATCGGGATTCTTATACGCAATGAACGCGATAATCGTTGATGATCACCCATTAGCTCGCATAGCCATCCGCAACTTACTCGATACTAATGGTATTACCGTAACCACCGAGCTCGACAGCGGAGAGCATGTGGTCCAAACCGTTGAGAAAACTAAGCCGGAGTTACTGATTATTGATGTGGATATTCCGGGCATCAGCGGCATCGAAGTGCTGGAGCAACTGCGAAAGCGGCACTATGCTGGTGTAATCATTATCATTTCAGCCAAAAATGAATTTTTTTACGGCAAACGTAGCGCCGAATACGGTGCCAACGGATTTGTGAGTAAAAAAGAGGGTATGAATAATATTCTTGCCGCAATCGAAGCTGCAAAAAATGGGTATAGCTATTTTCCCTTTTCCCTTGAGCATTTTACTGGCTCATCTGTCAGCGAACAGGATAAGCTTGATACGTTGTCGACCCAGGAAATGAGAGTGTTGCGTTATATTCTTAACGGTATGGATTACAGCACTATTGCCAGCAAAATGAACATCAGTAATAAAACGGTAAGCACCTATAAAAGCCGTTTGATGGAGAAATTAGATTGCTCGTCATTAATGGAAATTTATGATTATGCGCAAAGAAATAAAATAGGATAGAGTAATGCTGGAACGCTTGTTTATTTTTTTGATGGTCATATTTACCATCGGGTTTTCTACGGGTGTAAGCTCAGCCCGGCAAGTTGAGCTAAAAAGTAACTATAATACCTCAGTACAACATATCGGCCTGAACAGTGAAGAAACAAACTGGTTAGCGCATAAAAAAACCTTGGTTGTTGGCACCTGGTTACCGGAAGTCTCCCCCATTGTTTATCAAAATAGCGGTGAATATTATCGGGGCGTCAACGCGGATTATCTTGCGCTAATGCAAAAGAATCTCAATATAAAAATTGTTATAAAGCAGTATGATAATGAGCAAGAAGCGCTGACCGCACTTGCCAGTAACGATGTAGATACATTGATAACTCAGCTGTCCCGGCGACAAGATGTCGGCGGCCATTTATTGCGCACTTCGGCATTACTGACGACGTGGCCGACGCTTGTGACCTCGCTAAAAAACACCATGCTGCCGCTGACCTCGGAGCATCCGGTTAGCGTCGCGTGTGTGCGAGATTGTCCTTTTCTTGATGTTATCCAGGATGCTTTTCCTGAAGCTAAAGTCTCATTTTACGACGACGAGTATCAGGCCATGGCATCGGTAGTGAACGGTGATAACCAATATTATATTGGGAACAATATCACCAGCAGTCATTGTGTCTCCCGATATTTTTCGCAATCACTGGTTATTACGCACTACTTTGATAAACAAGAGCAATATAATTATTTTGTGGTGAAGGACGACCAGCCAGTATTAAGAAATATTCTTGATGGTTTCATTACGTCAATCAGTAATGAAATTCATATGCAGGTCATGCAGAACTGGCTGAACCGCGGTAACCTTGCTTTTCTGAATGCGCCTATTCCTTTTACCGATCAGGAAAAAGCGTGGCTGAAGAAGAAACATACTATTCGCATTCTTATCAATCCAGATTATCCGCCTTACACGCTTGTCGATCGCAGCGGTGAGTTACGTGGAATTCTTGGCGATTTGCTGAATATTATTCATCTGCAAACGGGGATTGATTTTGAGCCGGTTTTGGCCAACACCAAAAGTGAACAGACCAAACAAATAAGCGGCGAACGATGGGATATGTATCCCACTATCACCCTGACAAATCAAAATCAGCACAATTCGACCTTTAGCGATCCGCTGATGAATGTGGCGTTTGTGATTATCACTTCCCGCGATGAAACGGCCGACTCGTTACTGAATACACCGATCCGTATTGCGTTGCCCGCCGGACATGTTTTGGAAAGTGACCTGAAACAACGCTACCCGCAGGCCACCTGGGTGGATGCTGATACTGGCAGCGTCGCGATGACTATGCTCAGGGATGGCAAGGTTGACGCGGCAATTGCTACTGAATTGTCGGCAAGGTTCATGGTCGATCATGACTACCAGAAAAATATGCACTTTTTTAGGCTACCAGATATGCCTGGCGCGTCGGTGAGCTTTGCGGTTTCTCCCCACGAGCCCATGTTGAAGTCAGTAATGGATAAAGCGCTGCAGGCGATACCGCCGCGTGAGATTTTGCAGATGACGGAGAAGTGGTCGAAAATTTCTAATACGCAGGTCGATCTCTGGAGTCGGTATAGCAAACAGTTCTATCAACTGGTGGTGTTTGCGCTGTTGCTGATAGCAATTAGCCTGATCTGGGGGATCTCACTCTCCCGTGAGGTAAATAAAAGAAAACAATCGCAGCGGCAGCTGGAAGAGCAGCTTCATCTCAAAGAGGCATTATCTCAAGAACTGGAAACCGAAAAAAATAAAGCGATTGAAGCAACCAAGGCCAAAAGTCGCTTTCTTGCGAGCATGAGCCATGAATTACGTACCCCTGTCAGCTCGATTGTGGGCTTTCTGGAATTACTGTCGAGCTCAGACCTCAGCCCGGCACAACGAAAAGAGGCGATTGCTCTTACCGCAGCGACAGCCCAGTCATTGCTTGGGCTGATCGGTAAGATTCTGGACGTTGATAAGATTGAGTCTGGTAAATATCAGGTTGTTCCTCAATGGACGGATCTCTCGCAGCTCATTGAATTGCAGTGTCACTCTTTTGATGCCTTAGCCAGACAGAAAGGCGTTACGCTTGCTTGCGTAAGCCAGTTGCCGGCAAACGAGCGGGTGTTTGTCGATCAACAAGCTTTGCGGCAAATTCTCACCAACCTGGTGGGCAATGCGCTCAAGTTTACCGAGCAGGGTAGCATTCATGTGACAGCCCGTTTAACACCTGACGGGGAGAATCACGGTACCCTGACCATCGCCATTAGCGATACCGGTTGCGGGATTAGCGAAGAGGAGCAGGCCGGGCTGTTTCGTCGCTACGCTCAGGGGCGCTGTGGGCGTCAACAAACGGGGTCTGGTCTGGGATTATTTATCTGCAAAGAGCTGGTGACGCTGATGGGCGGTACGCTGGAGTTGATGAGCGTCCCGGCGCAAGGAACCACGTTTACCATAACGCTGCCGGTTGAGACTGCCCGCCAGTCAATTGTACCGGATAGCAACACGCCAGGTGCGCTGTTGCCGCTGCCGTGTCTGTCTATTTTGATAGCAGATGACAACCCGACCAATCGCCTGCTGCTTAAGCGACAGTTGAACACCATTGGTTACAGCGTGGATGAAGCGTGTGATGGTGAGGAAGCCGAAGCCAAACTGGCTAAAAAATCATACGACCTGTTGATAACCGATGTGAATATGCCGAAGAAGGACGGGTTTGATCTTGCGGCTTCGTTACGTCGTCAGCAGCCTCATTTACAAATATGGGGACTGACGGCCAGCGCGCTCCCACAGTCACGTGACAGGTGTCTGCAAAACGGCATGAATTTGTGTCTGTTTAAGCCCGTGTCGATTCAGACACTGACGCATGAATTAAGCAAAATCGAAACCGGTTATTCGTCTCCTTGTGCAATTCGGCATCTCAAATTCAATGTCTTGACGGAAAATACCGGCGGCGATCGCGCATTAATGAACGAGATACTCGAAACGTTCCGCGAGGCAACGTTTAACGATTTACAGGCGGCCGAGAAAGCCGTTGAGCAAGACGAACCCCAGCTGTTTTTGCGAGCCCTTCACCGGTTGCATGGTTCGGCGCAAATTCTGGGCATTACTGCTCTTCAGACGCTATGCGAACCTTTTGAATCGATGCGACATGATGATCTTCCTCTGGCAGTACGCCAGGAAGCATTACAGAAGATTGTTGCCGTCATGCGGGAAATTGAGATTGAGATTAACAGTCTGATTAGCCATTAACCCCCCTGATCGGGTTGCCGTAGCAACCCGATCAGGAGAGAAAGTCCTGGTTCAACACTCCGTAGTGCTGAGTATTACTGGCCTGCGCCCAGCATCTCGCTATCGATCACAATGCCTTCTTCAGCACCCTTTAACACAAGGTTTGCTTCATAGTATTTACCTGAAGACAGCAGTTTTTGAGCGCTGGCAACGGCTTTACGCGTCTGATTCAGGGGCATCAGGTATTGGGTCTGAAGCACGCTGATACCCGCCAGTTGCAAGGTATCCACAGCACCTTTCCAGTCGCCTTTAGCCATTTTGCCATTCGCTGTATTGATAGCGGATTCTTTAGCTGGGGTGGCAATATAGTCTTCTGACAGCGCAATCGTAGCGTTAATAATCACGTACTGATCGTCAATCATCTTGGCTTTAGGCGCAGCTTTTACAAATTTCGCCCAGTCGTGGCTGTCACCCGCAAGCAGGGAAGCGGCGTCATCGGTTAACTTTTTAGCACTGTCAGGCTGTCCATGAAACAGGGCCAGACGGGCAAGCTGAATATCACGCATCGCATTTGCACCTTGTACTGCGACCTGCATAATATCGGCAGCTTCTTTTTGTACATTGGCGGTAGCAGTTTGTGCCGGCGTGGTAGTGGTAGCTGCCAGTACCGGGGCTGAGCCCATCATGGTTGCAAGCAGACCTGCAAGAATAATCTTTTTCATTACTTTCTCCTGAATAAATTTGGTATATCTCACCAAACGAAATAAGCATATTAAATAACTTCGAAGAGTGGAATCAGAGCCAGGATAGAATAATGAGCGTTTAATCTTACAGGTGTCAGACGTCTGACACGTGTAAGATTATACGGATAATGACATTCCTTTATTCTTATATACGAATTCGGAGTGAAAGTCTTATCATTCCATTGTAAGTGATATGTATTAAGTGAATATTACTCTTTTATTAGTAGGTTACATTGCGTTTCTATGTAACGGAGGATGTATGTTTGTTTTTAATCAGCGTAGCCTGAAAGCATTTAATGAAAAAACACTATTTCATTATAAAAGACACGCCACAATCATGGCCGTGCTGTTGTTGGTTTGCGGCATCTGCTGCTTAATCTATCCAATCGCTGCAGGTGTTTACTTAAGCTATGCAACAGGTTTTATGTTCCTTGTGTGTGGCTTCTATTCTATTTACAGCCTTTTTTCCTCGGGTAAAAAGCAGTTGAAAGCCAAATTTACCTATGCCTTTTTTGCTATCGCATGGTTGCTGCTAGGATACTGTTTCCTCGAAAATCCTGTGATAGGTATGAATTCATTGGCAATAGTTTTTTGCTGCCTGTTTATTCTTGGCGGGATTTTTCGTGTTGCTTCCGGCGTCAAAATGTTCCGCAGTCCGGGCTATGGATGGAATATTTTTATCGGTATTTTTGACCTGCTTATTGCAGCCGTGTGGCTGAATATGGATCCCGACCGCTCTTATGTGTTTACCTCCATCTTTATAGGCGTTGAGATGATCTTTAGTTCTTTGGCTTTTATCAGTCTGCGCAGAAATGCGTCGTTGGTACAAACTGAAAAACTCGCCGATAAAAATTAATGCTACTTCTGGAGCGCATTGTGAATATTAAATTGATTGTCTCTGCAGCTATTCTTATGACCTCTGTTATGGCGCCGATGAGCCGTGCTTTTGCTACACAGGCAACGGAAGCGGCGCCACAAGATATGACCTGTAAAGAATTCGTTGATATGAGTCGGCAATACATGACAGCAATAGCCTTTGTGATTGTTAATAAAAATTCGGACTTTAAAGGCGATGATTATGTTCCCCTGCATGAGGTGGAAACTGTCGCTGTACCGAAGATGATTAAAATGTGTCATCGACACCCTGATACTAAATTGGGCGAACTGGCCGTAAATCTGAAGGGTTCCGGTCTGCACTATTGATTACCCGTTTTGATAGCCTGGCATGAGTCAGAATTGACAACCTCTGTACCTACCTTAGTTGTTACCCTACAAGAAAAAATCCCCGTAATGTTTACCCTGCTATCCACGAGAAATTCGCTGGATAGCAGGGCCCGCTAACAACCGTAGACCTGATAAGCGAAGCGCCATCGGGCATTGATTACCCGCAGAGCAGAGGGACTCAAGTGTGATGGAGAATGCCACTCTTAACGTAGTCACAGTATCGTCGCTGTAATGAAATGAAGAACTTAAGGTGAACGGAACCCTTTCTCTGAGAGAGCATTGAGAATCCCTGGGAGTTAATAAACTTATCCCAGGGATAATCACGTACGAGGGCAGGGAATCAGCGCCGTGTTTTGAATCGCGCCAGCATGTTTTCTACGAGAACAAAGAACAGCGGAACAAAGTAGATCGCCAGCACTGTCGCGGCCAGCATCCCACCAATAACACCCGTACCGACGGCATTTTGCGCACCAGAGCCCGCGCCGTTGCTTATTGCCAGAGGGATAACCCCTAAGATAAAGGCCAGTGACGTCATCAAAATAGGGCGTAAGCGCATTTGCGCGGCCTCTACTGCGGCTTCAAGCGGCGTTTTTCCTTCCTTTTGCATGATCTCGACGGCGAACTCGACGATCAGAATGGCGTTTTTAGCCGAGAGCCCCATGGTGGTGAGCAGGCCTACCTGGAAGTAAACATCATTGCTCAGGCCGCGCAAGTCGGTCGCCAGCAAAGCGCCGACCACCCCGATTGGCACAACCAGCATTACCGAGAACGGTATCGACCAGCTTTCATACAGTGCCGCCAGTGCCAGAAACACGACGATCAGCGAAATGCCGTACAGCATTGGTGCCTGGTTTGTGGACAGCGCCTCCTGATAAGACAGACCGGTCCAGGCATAGCCGACGCCTGCGGGCAGCTTATTTATCAGCGATGCCATAAATTTCATCGCATCGCCGCTGCTTTTCCCTTCGACCGGCTGGCCCAGAATTTCCATTGCAGGCTGACCGTTGTAGCGTTCAAGGCGGGGAGAACCGTAGGTCCACTCGGTGGATGAGTAGGCCGAAAGCGGCGTCATAGCGCCGGAGGCATTACGTACGTACCAGTGATTGATATTATCCGGCAACATACGGAACGGCGTATCGGCCTGGACATACACTTTTTTAACGCGTCCCTGATTCAGGAAATCATTGACATAGCGACTACCGAACGCCGTAGAGATGGTCTGATTGATATCCGATAATGCAACGCCCATGGCTTCTGCCTTCGTGGCGTTAACATGAATGCGGAACATCGGTGTATCTTCCAGACCATTCGGGCGCACCCCGTCGACCTCACCGGACGACTGGTTGGCCAGCGCCAGAAGCTCGTTTCGGGCCTGCATCATTTTTTCATGCCCAAGGTTACCGTTATCCAGCAGCTCCATGTCAAAACCTGAAGCCGTTCCCAGTTCTGCAACAGCGGGTAAATTAAACGGATAAACGACGGCATTATTGATGGTGCTTAAGGCCATCATCGCCCGTCGAATAATGGCGGTAACTGAGTTTTCTTCACCAACGCGTTCTGACCACGGTTTCAGGCTGATAAACGCCAGACCGTTGTTTTGCCCCTGGCCGCTGAAACCAAATCCGCCTACGGTGAAAACCGAAGCGACATTTTTCTGTTCTTTCGTCAGGTAGTAATCCGTTATTTCCCCGAGCACTTTGCTGGTGTTCACCATCGTTGAGCCCGAAGGCAATTGCGCGGTGGTCATGAATACCCCCTGGTCTTCTTCAGGCAAAAAGGAGGTCGGGGTACGTAGAAACAGCACAATCATGCCCGCGCCAATCACTAAGTACACGACCATATAACGGCCTGTGCAACGTAGCAGTTTACGGGTGCTATCCGTGTAGTGCTGAGTACATTTCTCCATAAAATGATTGAAACGGGTAAACAGAAAATGTGTGTTTGCTTTTTCTCCCTCGTGGGATTTCAACAGCATGGCGCAGAGTGCTGGCGTCAGGCTCATCGCCACAAACACCGACAGCAGCATGGAGGAGATTAAGGTGATAGAAAACTGACGGAAAATTTCACCGGTTGCTCCGCTCATAAATGCCATCGGCATAAATACGGCGGATAACACAACGGCAATACCGACCAGCGCTCTCTGCAACTGGCCCATCGCTTTGTGGGTCGCCGCTTTTGGTGACAAGTGTTCTTCGGCAATAATGCGTTCTACGTTCTCAACCACCACAATGGCATCATCGACTAGCAACCCTATCGCCAGCACCATGCCAAACATCGTGAGCGTATTAATCGAAAAACCCGCGACGTCGAGTATCGCAAAGGTGCCAAGGATCACTACCGGAACGGCGATTGTGGGAATAAGCGTTGCGCGGAAACTTTGCAAAAACAGATACATGACGAGGAATACCAGAATGATTGCCTCGATCAAAGTATGAAAAACCCCCTGAATCGAAATTTCGATAAACGGAGTGGTGTCATAGGGATAAACGGTTTTCATGCTGGCCGGAAACCAGGCCGATAATCTGTTTAGCTCCTGTTTGACTGCCTGGGATGTTTCCAGGGCATTCGCGCCAGCGGCAAGTTTAATTGCAATCCCGGCGGCGGGTTTTCCGTTGTAGCGTGCAACCGTTGCATAATTTTCCGCACCCAGCTCAATTCGCGCGACATCGCGCAGCAGAACCTGGGAACCATCTTGCTGAACTTTAAGGAAGATCTTGCCAAATTCATCGGTAGTTTGCAGGCGCGTCTGGACGATTATCGACGCATTTAGCTGCTGATCGGCTGACTGAGGCATGCCTCCCAACTGCCCGCCCGATATCTGGTTGTTCTGAACTTTGAGCTGGGTAATGACGTCCTGAGGTGTGAGGTTATACTTGTCGAGCTTTTGCGGATCCAGCCAGATACGCATGGCGTATTGCGAACCGAATAACTGTACGCTCCCCACCCCGGCAGTGCGGCTTATTGGGTCTTTGATGTTCGAGGCCACATAGTCGGCAATATCATATTGGCTCAGGCTGTTATTATCAGAGATAAAGCCGGCGACCATCAAAATATTGCTGCTGGATTTATCAACACTGATCCCTTGCTGCTGTACTTCCTGCGGTAAAGAAGGCATCGCCAGCTGCAGTTTATTCTGTACCTGAACCTGCGCAATATCGGGTGACGTGCCCGTTTTGAAAGTCAGGATAATCGACGCATTACCTGCCGCATCGCTGGTGGATGACATATACATCAGGCCATCAAGACCATTCATATTCTGTTCAATCACCTGAGTTACGGAGTCTTCAACGGTCTTTGCGTCTGCCCCTGGGTAGGCAGCGCTGATGGTAATGGTTGGGGGAGCAATTTGTGGATACTGGGCGATCGGCAGGTTCATTATCGCGATACCGCCCGTAAACATCATGATAATGGCGAGCACCCAGGCGAAAACCGGGCGCTCAATAAAAAAGTTGGCCATGAAGAAAGTGTCCTTAATACCTGAAATATTACTGTTCAGTTCCCGCGGCAGGAGTGGTCAGTTTTGAAGGGAGGACCCGGGCTTTGATTCCCGGACGAATTCTTTGTAATCCGGACACAATGACCCGATCGCCGGGGCGTAATCCTGCGGTCACCAGCCATTGATTGCCAACGGCCTTCACGGCGTTTATTTCGCGCAGTTGCACCACGTTTTGCTGGTCAAGGATCAGCGCGGTGGCTTTTCCTTGTTCGTTATGCGTAATCCCTTGTTGGGGGACCATCAAAACGTTCTGCTGGCTGCCTTCGTCCAGCAACGCCGTGACATACATGCCGGGTAAAATTTCACCTTCAGGATTGGGGAACACGGCGCGCAAAGTCACCGATCCGGTGGTCTCATCGACGGCGGGATCGGAAAACTCAAGCGTACCGGTATGGCGATAGGGTTTGCCGTTTTCCAGCATCAGCTCAACAGGAATTTTGCCTTGTTGCTGGGCAATTTTGCCGTTGGCTTTCTCTTCTTTCAGGCGTAAGAAATCTTGTACTGACTGTGTTAAATCAACATAAATCGGATCCAGCCGCTGAACGGTGACCAGCGCGTTTTCCTGATTTGCGGTGACCAGGGCACCCACGGTTACGGAGGATTTACCGCTGATGCCATCAATCGGTGAGGTGACATTAGCGTAACGAAGGTTGATGGTGGCCTGCTCAAGATCCGCTTTGGCGACGGCGACATTGGCTTCTGCTTCATTAAGCTGTGAGCGTGTCGTGTCGTAGTCCTGGCGGCTGACGTAATTGGATTTTATTAACGCTGACTGCCTATTTAATGTCAGACGCACATTATTGGCCGTCGCCAGTGCCTTTGCCAGCGCGCCTTTGGCTGAATCCAGTCGTGCCTGCAGCGGGGCAGGATCTATTTGATACAGTGACTCTCCTTTGCTGACTTTATCACCTTCAATAAAGTTGCGTTTTATGATGATCCCACCAACCTGAGGGCGGATTTCGGCGATCTCGAATGAAACCGCGCGACCTGGAAGTTCACTTTTAATATTCACGGAAGAGGGCGCTAAGGTAACAACGCCGACCTCGGGCTCCATCGCGGTGGTTTTTACTGCAGGTTTATTATCGCAGGCGGTGATGATGACGCTACTAAAAAATAATGGTATCAACAGTAAGCATTTTCTGTTCATAGTAATCCCTGAATAAATCGTAAACACCAATGTTCTTTTATTACAGGCAGGGTGGAAGAGTTATCGGTAAATAACAAAAGATGCTCAGGCATGAGATGGCTAAAGCCCATTTTTTCGCTCAAGTGTTAGCGGGTAAAATTATATGTAACAGGAAGAATGCGTGCTAAGCGAAGGATCTCATAAAGCAGGATGGCGCAATAAGGTTAACGCGGGGTGATGTGGTGGGCGTTTGTCAGTACCCGACTCCGGTATATATTCGCGCCATCTTACTACAGAGATTATTTCACTAGCTCCGGAGTTACCTGAGTTACTGTATTAGCGTAATAGGGGGCGCCCCACATGGGTTCAGGCCAGAACGCGCCATAGCCGTAATCCCACATATTATAGGTGGTGTTGACTGACTCCGTTAAATGCCAAACCTGAATACCTTGTAAATCAACTTTAACAAAGTTGTACGGGACTTTGTTGATGAATCCTGGTTCATCTCCTTGAATTGTCCCCAAAATAGTAACGAAATGGTTTCTGTAGTTTACCGGATCGAGAAAACCTTTCTGCTGGGCAAGAATACGCCCCTGATAGCTCGCGTCTATTTGCGGTTTAGCATAGTTGTTCAGTGGCAGAACGGCGATTTCCAGTAATGTATCCGTTTTGGTGTTAATCACATTGATGACTTTACCCCCAAAGCGGGCCTGCTGACCGGTATATAATCCCGGTTGGTTATGCACGGAGATAAAGTTTTTTTGTATATCTGGTTGATTATTACCTTTGATATTCTCAGGAATTGAAGCACATGACGCCAGGGTGAAAGCAAGGGCAACAATTATCAACCCTTTTGTTTTTTTCATTTTACTTTCCAGCTAAAAAAAAGACAGGCCAATAATAACCCTTTGCTCATTATTGTCAGCAAACGTGCCGTTGATTATCTAAAATTAATATTATTGTAGCTTATGGTAATAGCGGACTGTATTTTATCTGGTCGCTGGATAAGGGCGAAAGTGTTTGGCGACAGGGAAAGCGATTTACTGTCGCCACACGTGGAGTCAGGTCCAATGCGTTACCGTGGCCCTGCTCTGGTTTAGCCAGGCGGGTAGGCAATCCTGGATTACGGCTCATTACTTATAAAAAAAACCGCGAAAGCGGCTTTTTTTTATTGAATGGCTGGAAGATTACTCGCTGACTTTTTTCTCAACGGAGGCAGCACCTTCTTTGGTCTTATTCCAGCCTTTCTCGGTACCTTCTTTTGTTGCATTCCAACCTTTTTCAGTACTTTCTTTGGTTGTATTCCAGGCTTTTTGTGAGCTTTCACTCACTTTACTGCTCAGGTCATCTTGTTTACCTGCAGCAGCATGTTTTGCTTTTAACTTTTGCTCTTCGCCCTGATTCTGCGCCTGATGCAGTTTTTCTTTTGCGGTATTAGCATTTTCGTGTGCGGCGGCTACATCATTATCAGTTGCGTGTGTCGTCGCGGCAATAACGGGAGAAGCCAGCAGAATTGCAGATAATGCGATAATTGTCTTTTTCATAATATCCTCGCTTAGCGTTATAAGTTATTAGCGTGATTAAGCATGGCACACGAACGAAGCGCTGGCTTTAGGAAAAAACTGTAAGTGCTGATGACGGTATTTATCCATTTTGTGCAGCTGTGAGCGATCAATACGGTAATTTTGTGGTGGGTCAAAAAGCCGCATTCAGTGTTAGGTTAAATAATAATTAATTATCGTTATTAAGCATGGATATATTAAGTATATGTAAGCACACCCGTTTTAACGATCCGGCCAGTGGTATAGAGTTGCGATAATGCGCCAGCGACCGCGGGTGTCTTTTTGTTCATACCGTTGCGGAATGTGTGATCGACAAACTTGCTCCGTCGCACACCGTTGTTGTTTTTGCCTATCCGGAAGGAACAGAAGATGCATCGAATTGATACAGCTACGGCTCAGGTTGATAAATTTGGGCCGGGGAAAAATGGCTTTACGAACGGAGACCAGGCAACCGGCCGCCGGATCTTAACAGTGATATGTGGGATGCCGTACAGGAAGAGATTTGCAGTGTCGTGGAAGGTGCTGGTGAGACCCTTGAAAAAGGGAAACATACCCAGTTATTTGAGGCGATACAGTTGCTGGTAGGGAGTGGTGTGGGTAATGCCTTGTTAAAAGCGCAAAACCTTGCAGATCTCCAGGATAAAGCAAAGGCAAGAAGTAATCTGGCATTAGGGGAACTGGCGACGCTTGGGTTAAATGATGTTTACCCTGTTGGCGCGCCAATTCCGTGGCCGTCTGACTCAAATCCATCCTGATTATATGCTCTTATGCAGGGGCAGGCGTTTGATAAAACGAAGTATCCAAAATTAGCGCTGGCCTATCCCTCGGGGATTATTCCTGATATGCGCGGCCAGACGATAAAGGGCAAGCCAACCAGCGGTCGGGCTGTTCTGCCGCAGGAACGGGACGGCATTAAATCACATAACCATAGCGCTACGGCTGCAAATACGGATCTGGGAACAAAAGCGACAACGCCATTTGATTACGGGACAAAAACAAGTAATAGCACAGGCGCTCACACCCATGGAGTATCTGTTTATTTCCTTAATACATCGGTGCAAACGGGATTAGTCGGTGCAGGGGGTGCTGGAACTCAGCAAACGACGTCAGGTGGTGCCCACTCCTATACAACAGCAATTGGTGCACACAGCCATAACGTTACTTTGGGCGCACACAATCACGCAATTACGGTCAACGCTGCGGGCAATGCAGAAAATACCGTAAAAAATACCGCATTTAATTATTTAGTGAGGCTTGCATAATGACTTTTAAAATGACTGATTTGGATCTTATTATTACCATCTATAACCTTTCCGCAGATACAAACGAATTTATCGGTAAAGGTGATGGCTTTATTCCGGCGTATACGGGTTTACATGCCTATTGCACTGATATTGCCCCGCCTGATTCGCCGGATGGCTTTGTTGCCGTGTTCGACGATCAAACAGGTAAATGGGCGCTTGTCGAAGACCATCGCGGGAAAATTGTTTACAGCATCCAAACGGGGGAAGCAACCACAATTAACCAGTTAGGCGCACTATCTGATGATGTTGTTTCCATCGCACCAGAAGGCCATTTTGTGAAATGGGACGGAAAATAATGGATACACGACACGGAGGCAGAAAAAGTGGCGCAGGTTACTCAGGCGACGCAACAAAAAGAAAGTCTGCTGATGCTGGCAAAATCAGAGATTGACTGGCGTCTGGATGCTGTTGGTGAAGGAATGGAAACGGAAGAGAAAACCGCCGCGTTGTCAGAATGGAGAAAATACCGCGTTCTGCTTAATCGCATTACGCCAGCCGATGCGCCAGATATTGACTGGTCTGTTTCGACATGTGATTAACACTTGTTGCGATAGATATGATAAACACGTCTATCGCATTCAACCACAGAATTTAATATGAGTTAATACGACCTAAATACATTTAATTTAAAATGTTATCGGTGCTCATGAATGGTATTACTTCATATGGGATAGCTGTTTTATCTGAGAGGTTGAAAATATTCCCACGATGCTTTTTCATTAGAAAAGTAAAGGATTTCAATATAAAATCAAAATCCGTGGGTAATGTTGTAGGTTGTGGTTTACCTTCGCTATAAAACCTCTCACATTTTCCTTTCATGTCCAAACCTGAGAAGTAAATTTTTTGGAATTTAAGTGTTATTGCTAGTTGTAATGCACTAAATGCAACCGTCGCACTACCGAAATGACCATGATATACATCGGTTGAGAAAGCAATTACTTTTTCTTTACGTGATGCAGAACATTTTATAAAAATGTTTTTATTGATTGCCGATTTTATTGTGTATCTTATTTTCCTTCCAGGACCACCCCTTGATCCACAAAATTCATTTAGGATAAAACATGTATTAAGTAAGTTTTCTCTTTCTGTAGGTGTTGCCCGTTTAATAACATCATGGCTAATGAAAGTATACTTGGCATAAGATGAATATTTAAGAAAAAGATTCTTGTTATTTTCATAATATGAACCATCACAAACAATATATGCCAACACTGGAATATTGTGGTCTAGTAAGTAACCTGTGCTACCATTGACACTAATGACGCTTTTTGAACGCAATAGTTCCAAAGGTGTGCAAAGTGATGATGGACCAGATAAATAAATAATACAGTCATCAGAAATGGTTTTCCTTATTGTTTGTAATTCTCTGTGTGTGATTTTCATTTGGTTACCATAGGAAAGTAATTAAATTAAACAGCACATTTATAACTTAGCACCGATTTCACGCATTTTATTTAACACTTCATTTAATTCATTTTTATCTAGTGTTAATTGAGCTGCAATAAAAAAAAGTATGTGCGGTGATATCGCGCGCGGCGACTCACCGCCTGTATATTTTCTCCATTGGCTGTTGCTTGCTACACCAGCCAGATCTGCCATTTGTGTGCCGGTATAACCAAGCTGTTCTTTGAGCTGGTTAAGGTCTTCTGGAGTAGGGGGGGCGTAGTCATTAATCAGTCGCATATATCACCTGTATAAAAGCCCCTTTCGGGGCTTTATATTAGAATAATTTGAGCAGTACAGTGGTAATTGTTGCTACCGCCCCGATAAGCCCTGAAGCAACAACAATCGGATACTAGGCTGATTCGCGGTTAAGCTTTGAAGTTTCTGCCATCAGCTTGGCGATTTCCGCATGGATTTTTTCAAGTTCGGCGGTTGTTATATCGTTAGTGCTCATTGTTCATCCTTTCGGGTCCGGGCTGCGGCCTTTCCTCTACCTCATGCAAAGAATAATAGCCCCTTTGGTGCTAGTAGTCAATTCTTCATATCAAAGATACAAAAAAGCCCGCAAAGCGGGCTTCTTCATCGCTTAGGAGCCGCGGCTCCTTTACGTATCCTTTTTTGTCCCGTTACCGTCTGGTCGATGTCCTGCTGAGACTGCTAACATCCTGTTTTTGTTAGTGCTGTCCTAGCACTGTCCAGCTGGCGGAGTCTGAATTGGTTTTATAACTATTTGTTTTATATGTGCTAATAATCAATTCAATTTTCATTTTGGTCCCATTGTTGGTCCTAAAAGAAAATGTCAGGTTTTTTGCAGGGGAGGGGAGGTTACAGCAGGAGTCTCTTCGTCTGTGAGATTAGCATTTTGCTTTCCTTTAGTCTGCTCTGTATTTAAGCGTTTATTTCACGTTAGTTTTTAGCAAGCCGGTAGAGCGCCTTGCTCGCAGAATATCCACTACGGAAATATACGGGGTTTGTTCTTGCCACGAAAATCCCTTCCGGTCGATACGGACAAGCCCGTATCTTTCTACCAGAAAGTTCACCGCATCGCTGAGCGATACTCCAGCATCAACATGTTCTCGTATGGTGGTTTCATTACTGAACGGTGTGTCATTCAGCGTCAGGCCATAGTGCTGCGAGAACAGATGAGTCAGTAGCCGTTGCCAGGTTTCAACGGGTGACAAACAGAGCGGAGTCGCCTGAGTCGGGTGTAATGATAAAGTTTGCATGATGTTTGCTCTATGAGTTTAAGGGAATAAGCGGGGATTTACTGCGGCTCAGTTTGCTCAGGATAGATAGCAATGTAGACATAGCCACAGGAGCCGAGTGTGTCGGCTTCGCAGGTGAGTCCGTTGTGGTAAAGCGTGACGCAGTGCTGATAGCGGGGATTGAGCTCGCTGCTAATCAGCATCAACTCCAGCTGTTTGAGCATCAACGGAAAGGCCTGGTCGAGGCGCAATGCATCGTTGTCACTGAAAGCACCGTTAAACCCGGCGCGGTCAGCGAGAAAATGCACCTGGTTGCCTTCCTGTACCAGACGAGCCCCAAAACAGGGGGGAATAGCACGTTTAAGTCCCCACAGCTGGCAGGCGGGACTCTCCGGCTTAGTACCGGATTCGGAGTGATTGTTCATTATTATTCCTGATAAAAGGGAAGGATTAATTGAGAGTGACGCTACGAAGAATCACATAGGGACCATTGCGGTCCTGACGACGTTCAGCGAAGACGGCCAGAACACCGCGTATATCTTCCACCTCGCGGCCAGCATAATGGCAGATACTGCCTGACCATTTATATTTTCCCGTACTGAAGCGAAACAGCCGGGAGCCAGGATGTTGCCGGTATAGGGTCATTGCCTGGCGTTTACTGATGATTTTCATATCCAGCCTCGCTCCGCAAACGACACAATGCCCTCTGAGCCGATGACCAGATGATCGAGCGTGTTCACATCAACCAGTGCCAGGGCTTCTTTAAGCCTACCCGTAATGTTGCGATCGCATTGGCTGGGCTCCGGATCACCGGATGGATGGTTATGCGCCAGCACGACAGCTGCAGCATTGAAGCGAAGCGCTGACTTCACTACCTCTCGAGGATGGACCTGGACATGGTTAATCGAACCGGCAAATAGCGTTTCACTCTCCAGTAAACGGTGCTGGTTATCGAGATAGAGCACCATAAACACTTCCCGTTCTTGTCCTGCCAGATGTAACCGAAGCCAGTCACGGGCAGCAGTACTAGAGGTAAAGGATATACCGGGCTGGCGCAGATATTTATCCAGCAAGTTGATGGCACGACGAATGGTGCGTTGGGCAGAGGGGGTTAATCCGGAGGTCGCGGGGAGCAAACAACCATGCTGGGCCATAATCGCCAGTGGAAAGAGTTCAGGCTGAGATGACTGCGGGGATAATGCGGTATTCATGTTCGGTATCCTTCAGTCGATGAGATGCATAATGGCGCTGCATTCCGGATGGTTTAGCGCGTAGTCGCGTAAGAGATAATAGTGTTCAGTCATCGCGTCACACTCGGTGCGACAGGCATGGTGGTTGTAAGCCATCAGACAGGCGACCATCCCTGCAGCTTCACTGGTAAGCTCTGCGCCATTGCCGTTCATGCTGTTGAACAATGCCCACGTCTTATCGTGCTCTGACTCAGGAGCCATGAAAGCACCGCCGTTGCTGAGTGTCGAAAAGCGCCAGATACCACCTTGGTAATCGGCACACAGCCGATCCATCCAGGCGAAAATGCGAGGTTCAAGGGTTATCCATTGTGGGATGGAGCCAAAGTGCTGCGGCCAGAAGCCGATGCGTAACTCGTTCGGGACCACTGAGGCAGTAATTGCGGTATGCTCCGCGAACTGATGATTTTGTGTATTCATTAAACTATCTCCTTATGCCGGAACTGTTGTTTAACGCCCGAAAAAATCGAGCATGTTTTCTGCCATTACCCACAGGGCACGATTGAGCTTCACATCGCCATCAATACCGGTAACAGCACGAGTGCGGCTGCTTTTCCCCTGAGCGGTTCGCCCTGACAATCCACCTTTCATCAGGTTCTCCTGCACGCGCTGGTAGACGGTCCACAGGTCATCGCTGTAGTCCTCACGGCGACGTGGGGTCAGCAACTGCGATACCGTGACCGGCTGGTGCTCCTCACCAAATCGATACTTCAGTGCGGCATTTGCCAGCGCGTGACGGGCCGGGGCTGGTAACGCCAGCGACTGCATGGCATCGCGTTTCTCATCCACCCGGTCAAACACCCCGAGCACTTCGTAAGCCCCTTCAATCACCTTCTCAACGACATTGCCTTTATGTGGCACCCGTACCTCTCCGAACGACTGACCGCAGACCAGGCCGTTAGTACAAACGCCTCGAAATAGCCCCGGCAACATCTGGTAGCTTGATGAGCCGTCGTGGCTGTTGAGCAGGATGATTTCCGGTACCTGATGGCCGGTCAGTTGCCCGGCACGACGCAGGCGAAGCATGTGTTTAGTGTGCTCCCGCTTGCTCTGGTCGCGAACCTTTGTCTGGCAGGCAAAGAACGGCTCAAAACCTTCACGCTGCAGGCTTTCGAGAATGGTAATGGTAGGGATGTAGGTGTAACGGTCTGAACGAGACTCATGCTTGTCACTCCCGAACACGCTGGGGACACGGCTCATCAGCTCTTCGTGGGTCAGAGGCCGGTCACGGCGTATCTGGTTTATACGGCCAAAGCGGCTGGCTAATCGCATGGGTAACTCCTTATGCAGTGGGTAAAAATACAAAAGGCCACACTTCCCGAGGGAGGTGTGGCCTGACTTTGTTTATATCGGTGATGTGCTGCTGGTGGTTATGCAGGGAATTTGCGGATGCCATAACGATTGATATACCGGTTCAGCCAGTAACCGGCATCCGGCTCAAAGTTCCAGGTCCGCCAGACCATGCAATGCCCATGACGGATAACCATACGGAAATGCGACCCCTGGTCATCCTCTATCGCAACGTTGGAATATTGAGACGCAACCGCCTCTGCCTGCTGGCGTGTAAACGGCCCATCAGGCAATTCAGTGAGTTCAGGCATACAGGCTCCTTAAAACAAAAAGCCCCTGTGGCATAAGCGACAGGGGCTGAATCAAAAGGGTAAAGAATTGGCTAAGACGCCTTACCTCCGACAACCGTGACCTGCAGCGGTTGGTAATACTGCGGGTCGAAAACAGACAGTGGCAGGTCAATCTGGTAACCATTACGCTCTTCCGTTGCCTTCATGATTTCGACGGAGCTGACGTTTTCCACGCATTCGTTCTCCAGCGAGGCTTCCTGAGAGCGAGTGGCATCGCTGTCGCCAAATGCAGCCACCGCCATATTCCCCATGGCCAGCGTGTTCCCCCCTTTATCTTTCAGACGCAGGGAAAGTGTCAAAGGCCCGAATCCTTCACCGCTTCCGCCGTTGTCCAGGCGAAACTGCCAGACGCAGACATTGCCTGGCACCCAGACCATGTCTGTGTTGCGGATACTGATGTAACGCTGTTCTTCGGCCTGAGCCGGTGAAAGCAGACAAAGGCTCAGAGCGAAAACTGAGATAACGCCTTTCAGCTTCTTCATGGATTTTTCTCCTGATTCTCCGGCAGATAGAGTTTCCCCATTTCCTTGCCATCGTGCGAATACACCACCGATTTTTCACCCGTGTAGCTGTCGGTTTCAATCCGGAAGCTCAGGGTGATATTGTCCGCAAGACACAGGGCAGCAATCAGAGGCTGCACCGTTTTCTGCTGCATATCCGCAATGTAGTAATAATTGCCTGACTCACAGCCTTCCGGCGACTGGTTGGTTTTCATCACCGTATATTGCGGTGTGCCGAAAGCATCCTTCTTTACCCATTCCTGGGCAATATCGGATTTATGCGAGACAACCTTGCTGAACGGTGGCGGAGTCAGGTCCTTAAAACTGGCTATCGTTTTCACACCCGCATCTTCCTTGCGGTCGCAGCCAGAAACCCCCATGGCACCGATAACCAACAAAGCGGTGAGAACAGGTCGATACAATTTCTTCATGGTGCAGATTCCTTATTAATCATCCGTTCCTTTGCTTTAGCAATTGCCGGTGCGTCGGCACAACTCTGCCAGACTCTGTTGGGCTACCCACTGCTGCAGTTTCTGCTCTGAGGCAGAACGCTTCGCCGCCAGGGCAGCCTGCTGCTGTTTGTTGACACAGTTTTCCGGGAATGCAGCAAGTACCTGGTTGCTGTGAGGTTCGTCAGCCAGCTCCAGCTGATACTGGGTGTCGATGATAGTGAAGTAACACCCTTTCCCCTGGTCTTCACCCTGATAGACCGAGGTCAGGTCGGAGTAATAACCGCTGGCAGGTTTCAGATTCAGCTTGCGCACGGTATGTGTTTTCTTATCGGCGAGAAAATATGCACCGCCACCACGCTGACGCAGCAGGAATTGCCTGGTCCAGGGATAATTGCCAATCACACTGGCCTGATAGAGCGTATTGTTTAGCGTGTCGTTATCCATGCCATCGGCCGATTTCCAGCCATCCGCCTGCATGTACTGCCAGAATTTGACGGTACCCACGACAGTTTCGGCAGACGTCGGAAAGGTAGCGCCAGCGCAGAGACTGACGGCCAGCGCCGTTGTAGTCAGTAATTTCTTCATCATGATTCCTTATGAGGTAAAAGACCGTCGCCGGTTCTGGCGAGCAGTGAGTGAAAAACGTGAAAATGGGGAAGAGCTCTGAGGAATTCCGGTTCGGTGAGAACGTTGCGAATCTGAAGGTCGGGCACGAACAGTTCCGGGTGCAAGGTAACTGCATGGATATCATTCAGCGGAAACACCGCCACTCGATGATGGTGCTCTCCAGTCAGATACCAGTGCCCGCCGCAGAGTACGAGGCGGTATGGTGCAAGCCTTGAGCAACGACAACCTTCAGCCAGCAGCGTCACGCGACGATGCTCTGATATGGCCCTTACAAGGCGTGTAAATATGCCTGGCCTGGGCGGCGACAATGACTCTGACTCTGCCCATATGAGACAAGGAGACTCACCGGGTCCACTTAGCAGGGAACTGACCATGTGGTTATCCATGTCAGGAAACAGGGCCTCCACGCCTGACTGACGAGCAAAAGTCAGTACAGCCAGTTCGCGTTGATGGCTACCAGAGAGCAGACGACAGGTGCCGTCGCGATATTCCAGATCCAGGTACATCAGTCGCTCACGAAAATCCCGGCGGAGGGTGCGGATCGATACACCAAACTCTGCGGCAAGAAGGCCCATATCCAGTGTTTCGCCAGCAACAAGGCGACTGATAATGAGGGACAGCCGAACCGCCAGCCGCTCATGGCGACGCTCAGTCTGGGACATTAGATTTTCTCCATCCCGTTAACAGGCTGAAAATTAAGTGATTAGTGTAACGAAGGGGTCGGACAGGGTATGGACATGGGAAGGCGTATTTTTTCAGTGCGAGGATTACAGCTGTAATGCGCCTTTACGCGTTGAAGGTGCATTAAGCGCTCATTAATTGAGCACGAAAAGGACAGGAAGTGTCCGCTATACGCGGTTTTTCAGAAGAAAATCCAGTCCCAGACGGAACGGGCAACGGTCACCACGGCTTCCCGCACGGTTCGAATCACCGCCCTTACAGGCGCTGGCAGAAAAGATGATGACTCCACAGTGCCAATAATTTCATCTACTGCATGACCAAAGCGCTCGCGTGCCTGCTTTTTTACCGGTTCGGTGCAGAGCCTTCCATGCAGTTGTGTTGTGAGTGGGCTGGTGGCCCGGTAAGGCAGGCTGCACATCATGCTCTCCACCAGAGCATCCATTCCCCAGCCGGTTCGGGCTGATACCACGCAAACCGGATGATGCGACAGGAACTGCTTTTGTACGGCATTTTGCTTCGCCTTAATTGTCGACATCTGAGCCGGGGAAGGTAGGTTATCGGCAACACTCCACTGATGGCAGGGCTCGGCCTTGTCAGCCTGATTAACAACAAACAGCACCCGGCGCTGATACGCCATCATCACCTTGCGATAGAAGTGTTCATCCACCGACAGAGCGCGATCATCGGCTTTGATAACCCAGAGTACCAAATCCACTTCGGGAAGGATGTGACGATAGAGTGCGGCGTATTCTTTATCTCTTTGATCGCTTTCACCCACCCCCGGCAAATCAATAATCATCAGGCTGTGATCGCCATTGCGGAGCCGAAAGCGCAGAACATCACGGGTGCAAGAGTCAACATTACTGACAGGTGTTACCTCTCCCTGAAAGAGAGCATTACAGAGTGACGACTTACCAGCCCCTGTTTTTCCCATAATACCTATCACAGGTTCGTACTGCGTAATGCTACGCAGACGTTCAAGGATGAGGTTGCGAATCTGGTGTGGCAGTGAAGCCAGAGGCTTCTCAAGGGCCTGAAGGCCGTTATATTTTTGCATACGAAGATCTCAGCGTGAAAAATAACAAGCCCCGCGATCAGGTAAAAATGCGGGGGATTCACGGAGATAATATCTATGTGAAATTATTTGGATTGCTCTCTAATTGTTTGACATTGCACTTTTGGGATTTGGATGCATTCAAATCCATAAGAGTGTATAGGTTAGAAAATGCATGCGTTGAGATGGTTATTAAAAAAGTGATAAAAAAACTAGCCAAGAGTACTGTGTAAGTGTACAGTATTTTTGCTTGAAGGGATGTGTAACTTTTGATGGCGAAAAGTTGACCTGTTGGGTTTACTCCATATTGAACAAGAGGTTATACTCAAAGAAAATATTTTCTATGGACTAGGAATGTTTACTGACCCTAACAGCGACCCAAAAGCATGGGAGCAATATTTTAAGAGTATTGTCCGTTTGCATTATAAACCGGCAAATTTCTGTGACATGCCCGATTCGCAAAATGGTGATTTCGGTATTGAATGTTACACCTTGTCGGGGCATGTGTTTCAATGTTACTTACCGGAACAATCAAGTGATGTCGAAAAATTAGTAAAATCTCAACGCCGTAAAATAAATACAGATATTTTAAAGTTTACAACAAAATATAGAGAAGATCTCGAACTGCTCTTTGGCGATACAAAAATTAGTCGGTGGATCTTAGCAACACCATATAGTAAATCATCGAAATTAACACAATACTGTACTCAGAAATCTTTACGGGTACGTGCTCTTGGTTTGCCCTATGTTTCTAATGATTTTCAAATATTAGTTAAGACAGATAGCGATTATATTACAGAAAGAGCATTGCTTCGTAGAACAAATTTTCAGCTAAATTTGGAACTAGATAATTCAACAGTTGAGAATGCAGTTTCATTTATAAATGAAAATGTTGATTTTCTTGATAAATTAAATTTAAAACTTCCTAAAATTGACCCCTCAGAATCGGCACAAGAAAGTTATCGGCATTTTTTAATACAAAAATATCTTGATTATCAAAACCTTTTGGATGAATTAAAGCAGAACTGGGTTGATATTTATCAAGTTGTTTATAAATGTATACAACAAAGAGAAACGAATTTAGTCGGACTCTCTATGTTGAGCTCTTCAGGTACACAACCAGGGGAGAAAATGCTAAAACAAATGGAAGCATTGAAGAGTGATATTGAAAAAGAAATACCTACTTTTAAAGGGTCAGATTTAGAAAAGATTAACTGGGGTGTTATTTCTGACTGGTTAATTAGATGTCCGTTGGATTTTTGAAATGGTGAAAAATGAATATTAAAGTAGAAGACATCATCGGACGTCCTTTCACTTTCACGAGAAGGCCAGAGCATCTTCCATGTGAAATGAGGCCGATGTGGCGTGCTAGTTTGATTATAATTTCTTTCACGCTTGTTGCTTCCAGAACTAGTACATGCTCATTAAAAAAAATTCATGTAATTAATTGGTTGTTAAAGTCAGAAAAAAATTCTAACGATTTTGGGTTTTGGACTATAAATAAAGATGGTGTAAAGCCAGAAGTAAGGATGGATCCAACCCTTGATAGGGCTATTGAACTTTTACTGGCTGAGAAATTTATCACCCATGAAAATGGTAAATATAGTCTTACTGATAAAGGAAATCAATCATCATTAGAGTTGCTCTCTATGAATGTATTTAAAAAGGAGTCAGGTATCCTATTAAAAAATAAAAAAGGCCTGACTGAAGCTAATATTACAAAACTATTTCAGGTAGGATGATATGTCTTTTGAGTTAGTATCACTTAAAATAACTGTTAATACAATTGATGGGCCATATGGAGTTCACATTCCATTCTCAAACGGACTTTTTCTTTTGCGCGTTGAGAACTCGCATGGTAAGTCAACCTGTATGAATGCTATCGCATATGCTCTTGGAATGGAAAAGGCATTAGGTTTAGGGGGGACAAAAATACCATTTCCTCCATCTTTGACTAGAGCGCTGACGAATAAAGAAGGTAAAGAAGTTAAAGTAATTAAATCATTTGTTGAGCTGACTATTAAAAACAAATGGAACAAATTTGCAACGTTGAAAAGAAATATAGCAGGTTTTGAAAGTGATAATATTATTGTCATAAAAGAGTTTGATGTCGACGGTGAGAGTAATAATGGAACATATTTTTTACATCTTGAAGGAGATACTAAAAGGGAGTTAGGGTTTTATTTTTGGTTATCTAAATTCCTTGATTGGAGCATTCCTCAAGTACCAAACCATAATGGTAAAGATACTCCATTATACCCATCGGTACTTTTCCCTGGATGGTTTGTTGAGCAAAAAAAAGGATGGTCTTCAATACTTGCTACAATACCTTCGCAATTTGGTATAAAAGAATGTAAAAAAAGGGTGTTGGAGTTTTTACTTTCCTTAGATGTTAATGATAATCTCTTAGAGAGAAGTGCGATTAAAAATGAAATCGATAATATTTCGTTTAAATGGAAATTAATCAGGCATAATGCAGAAATTGTAGCAGCAAAAATCTCAGGTATTGTCTCAGGCATCCCTGAACAACCTGAAGTGAAATTTGATACATACAAAATTGATTTAGTATTAAAAGAGCAAGAGTCTATCATTTCTGCAATTGACTATCGCAAGAATTTAGAGTCTCAGTTGAAAGATTTTAATAATGAAACTATAAATCCTCAAGATAACGAAAAAGTACAGATAGAGTTAGTTAGAGTCATTAGCTCTAAATTAGATGAGATTAACTCCCAAGAGTTATCTTTGCAAAAGGTTAGCGATCATAAAAGTTATATAACACATCAAATATCATCTACAAAAGACAGGCTGAATAATCTTTTGGATGATAAAAGGAAATATGAAGATCTGAAGAAAATCGCAGCTTCTTCTGTATTTGAAAATACGCATTTGAATAGTAATGAGTGCCCAACATGCGGGGCGACATATAGTGATAATTTATTAGATCTTTCATCACAAGAAAATCTAATGACCTATGAGAGTAGTCTAAGTTTTATCAAAGATCAGATTAAAGCCTTTGAGTTTGTTTTGCATGATTGTGAAAAACAGTATCAATATAAAATTTCGGAGCAGAGAAAAATTGAGGAGCGTATCGCTTCTTTAAAAGTTGATATCGATAGGTTGAGAAAAAGAGATAATTCATCTGTAGCCTTACAGGAAGAAATGTTACGCAAAAAAATAAACCTAGAAAATTCAATTGAAAGTATAGATGATGCGTATGTTTCTTTGGCTGAAATTAAACTTGAATTAAATGCAATTCATTCAAATTATATTAAGCTCCTTGCGAAAAGAAAGGCGTTACCTCAAAGTGCTCTTTCCATTAAAGATCAAGATAAACTGCAATCGTTGAGAGTTGGTTTGGTCAGTAGGCTTAAGAAGTATAATTTTTCTAGTTTTGATGCGGACTTAATTAACATTTCTGAAGAAACTTATCTGCCAACGAGGGAGGGTTATGATATTGGGTTTGATACTTCTGCAAGTGATGGTATTCGTATTATTTGGGGATATTTGATTAGCTTGTTTTCTGTCGGTAAAGAGTATTCAACAAACCATCCTGGGGTAGTTGTCTTCGATGAACCTCGGCAGCAAGAGGCCAACAAGGTTAGTTTCGCTGAGTTGCTTAGAGATGCAGCTAAGTCAGCTTCAAACGGTGGACAAATAATCTTTGCAACTTCTGAAGAGGAAAATGTTCTTGTTGAAGCGTTAAGAGATCATGACTATGGAATAGTATCATTTGATAAAAATGATGGGAAATTACTAAGGAAATTAGATAGCTGAGTGTATGGTAAGAACTTACACTCGTTTACTCTGAATGGTTATCTTGACTCTGCCAGCTTTCGAGTCGTGATTAATTGATGATAATCCATAAAATAACCACCCCCTGCTACAACTGCTACATGTAGCAGTTGTAGCAGGGGGTATAAGAACTTTTTGTTGCCATCTGGATGATAATATAGAATCCTTTTAACCTGTATCCTTGATCTAAAAATTTGTTTTTAACTTAATTTTATTGCAATTAAGATAGCATCCGCGATTATTTTTCTGTTATGCCTACTACCTTCTGCAAGTGCCCTGAGGCTAGAAATATTAACCAACATCTCTCCGGGGATTTTTAGGTACGGTATGATGTAATCAATATTGAGTATGAAGTTATAAAGTGTAAACTCTGGTAGGTAGCTTATAAGAGTTTTGTTGAGTTCACGAGTTGTCAGTATTTTTTCGTTGATGAATATCTCTGCTAGTTTCTCACTGCATACATTCTCTTTAATGATACTTATCCGTTTAATTATCTTCCCTAATGCATGTTCAATATCATCGAGAACTCCAGATAAAGATTGGGGGTGTACGGCATAAAAATCTAATTCGTTATAAACACTTATCCTGCGTACCAGGTCGTTATATTGTTTTATCACATGCATAATTTGTAAGTTATTTTCATATTCCGTTAGTAAAAACTTCGGACGCTCCGACTTAGTATGCCTCATAACCCCGTCGGTAAAAACACTTTGGCAGGATAACATTATATTTATATCTGCAGTTAGTTCTCCATTTTTTATATTTTTCCCTTTTGATTTTATTTTAAGTGCCAATTTTAACATGCTGCAAGCGGCAGGGAGATAACCAAAAGGTAACTTATGTGATGAAATCTCATCCAACAGAATCTCTGCTTCCTGTAAATCATCAATGCAAATGTTATAAAGAATTTTAGAAAAAATAAAATATGGTTTAAGTACCTCCGCATCCGGAGTGCGCTTAAGGTTTTTCATCAGCTCAACTAAATCTAACTCCGTAAAGATCTCACCACCATGAGAGTTAAAGACAATATCCCATATCACGTGAACATCCTGCCAGGCTTCTTTCCCAATAGTTACAGAGAAAGGCGCTATGGTTTTTTTTTGAAATTCATCAATCAAAGTACCAAGCAGCATTTCATCGAAATTCTCCGATTCATAGATATAGTTGCATAATGCTATATAATAGTTGTCAGTTTGCCCCTCATCCAGTTGGAGATATCGGTAAGAACGAGAAATGTTTTTGACCAGACCAGTTTTTCGTTCAAATGCCAACATAATAGTAAGTGATATGTACGCTGCTTTAAAATTGTTTAATTTGGCTTTGATCTTATCAAAATCAGCACTTTTTAAATTTTTCTTAAAATAACCAATGCACTCATCGATTTCGAAAAGCATCCATGATTTTTTTTGATTGCTACTATCCTTGATGCCTCTTATACGTTCGCGAATTGGTTGGAGCGTTCTTTTGTTAGTAATTTCAATTTCATCAATACGGTCTCGCAAGTAGTCTCTAACCCCAGAAAAAATATCTCTCTCGTTGTCCCCCGGAATCGAGCAATGTTCACTCAATAAAAAATGGTGGAGATGGTAGTAAAATCCGTGCTTATTATCAGGCCTGAATGTTTTATACATATCCAGAGCCACGAATGAATGCAGGGCAAACTGGAGATACCGTTCAGAAACCTGTTCCTTGCTCAGAGAACTGAACACCGGGCATGACATAAGCTGGTTATAAAACATTTCGTATTTATAGAAGAAACCGCGTCGTTTCTCCTCACTGAAAACCCGTTCTTTATCAATTGCTTCTGCTATCTCGTTGTAACGTTGATTAAAAAACTCCTGATGCAGCCAATAGCTTCCGCGTGCACGGATGTCCCGCCCTTTACCTCCTTCCCTGAATATCCCAAAAACCTGACAGGCGTCATACATCAGATTCGCAAATACATGCTTCATAGCTCTCCCTCTTTGGTTTCCATATTTCTACGCGGACAGTATCCCAAATGTCATGGCAATGTTCTAACTCAGCCAAAGACATCCTACAGGAGAACTGAAAATGTCAACGATATGTGAACTAAAAAATCAGCCACTGCGCATCCTGCGCATGCCTGAACTGACGATGATACTCGGGATATCTCGCTCGAGTATTTACGAAAAGCTGAATCCCAAATCTCGATATTACGATGCTGAATTCCCCAGACCTGTCAGGCTTGGAGCTGCATCCGTGGGCTGGCCGTCAACGGCCGTAGAAGCGTGGATTACCTCTCGTTCCGTTTGATTTTTTGATAAGGAAAGTGTTATGAAAAATGAAATTATAGAATTGAAATTAGATTTCACGAAGTTTCCTGTTTTCTTACAGGCCCTCATAAAGTGGATTCAGATGAGAACAGGGGCAGCTGTTGAGATGATTTTATCGACAGCATTAGGGGTCATGGCCTTAGCTTGTCAGGACAGGTTTGATGTCAAACCTGAGGGCAGGCCAGGGCATCCAATATCACTCTTTATCTTGGTTCTCGCAGGTTCGGGAAAAGGGAAATCAACAGTATTTAGATTACTAATGCGGGCAGTTACTCGCCTGGAGACAAGGCTGGAGGAAGAATATCGACTACTCCTGATACAGTACAAAAAGGATATTACCAGCTGGAAAATTGAACATAAAAATGCTGAGAAAAGGTACAGGCAAGTTTGTGATCTCTCTCCTGAGAACCCTTTACGGCTTGAGACCTTGGAAATCTTAAATGCATGTACTGGCCGTGAACCGGAAAAACCCATAAGAAAGCGTTTTACAATCAGTGATACAACAAGTGAAGCCCTGAGGAAAGAACTTGGCCTCGAGTACCCGAACCTCGTGATTGCTTCTGATGAAGCAGGGGGGCAATTCGAGAGTAATTTGTATCGCCAAACACCGTGGATTAATTCCCTCTGGAGCGGAGATAGAATTGCAGCTATCAGAGCATCCAGTAAGTGTTATGCCATCGAGGATGCCCGACTGGGTATCCTGGGTATGATTCAGCCCCAATTATTCGGAAATTTTATGATGCGTCAGGGGAAAACTGCCCGACTGTCGGGATTTTTGCCACGTTGCCAGATGATGGATTTGGATCTTAATCCACATCCCTGTGATATCAGTAGATATCCGGACCCCCACAGCTCTGTACTGGATGATTTTGAAGCGATAGTCACCGAGCATTTACTGGCAGGTATCAGTCGTCGGGAAAAAAAAGAACAACGCCTATGTATTACATTTACCCCGGATGCTCAGCTGGAATGGGATAAATGTGATAGCACTATAAAAAAGCTGATGGAGCCAGGCAATATCCTCGAAATCTACAATGATGCCGCTGCAAGATTTATGGAACAGGTAACACGAACTGCAGCTGTACTGCAGATGTTCATCACACCAAACTCAGCCATCATTACGAGAGATACGCTGCTCTCGGCGATACATATAGCAAACTGGTATCTTGATCATTTCATTGCCAAGGTGGACCAATTCAGAACGCCAACGGATGCTGAAAAAATAGAGCGTTTTATGGAAAAACAGCTTATTAAAAACGAGTCTTTCACTTTTGTTCGTCGTGAAATTCGTATCAATGGGCCTGTCAGAGATTCAGAACGGCTAGAATCTGCGCTTGAGGTGCTCAGCTCACAAGGAAAGGTACAGTTGCTTAAAAAGGACAACACTAATTATGTCAGATTCATTGGCTCAAAGACGAGTCCGCAACAACTGTGTATCCGACTTAACCTTCCCACAGAATTGTGGGGAAGCGTTGTACTGAGTAAGTTACCTGAGCCTGAATAACTTCAGAGTATTTTGTCGTTAAAAGTCATGATGTTATTTTAATGTCACCCTAGGCTGGTCGTGACTTAATCCTGAACAGATGAGCCTCAATGTGCCTGCGAGTTAGCTGGTATATGTAATATACGCTGGTTTAATATACGCTGGTTTAATAAAAAACATATAACCTCAATGCATATGGCATTTAAAACAATGTGTTATGTCAATGTAAATTAAGCATCCTTACTGCGACAAAGACACCCGTTACATAACTAACGGTCTTCCCCACAATAATCTGGGTGGCTAGCTGCTACCCATTACACACTGAATAGATATTATGAAATCATCTTATGAATTAACCGAAAAAGAATTTGAGTCTTTGGTACATATAGCCGAAAAGGTATATAGATCCCGAATTGAGAATTATATACTTCGTCGCTCACTTGCAGTGGTATATGATTTCTTGGAAAAGTATAATCGTATATTCGCTTTGTTTGTTGTCCTGAGATTTGCTCAGTCTCATGCTCCCGGTGAACCTGATTTGCCACTGTGCTTTCAGAAAGATGACGAGAAAGCTATCACCCGTGCCTTAGATTCCCTGAAAAGCCAGTTGAGAGCAGAACACAAACGCTCAGGTAGGGCTGGTGAGCCTGCACGATTTGCTTATGTCTGGGCCAGAGAACGTGATACCAGTGAACATCACCACTACCATCTTGTTTTGCTGTTCGACAGAGATATCTACGGCTATCTGGGGGATTATACTAAGAGTGGTGCAGATAATATGGGAACCCGGATACAGAAAGCCTGGTGTAGTGCGATTGGGCTTGATTATTTTGACTATGCTTATCTCCCGCACTTTCCGAAGAACCATAGCGCTTGGTTTTCCCGATCTGATGCCTTGGCATTACGTCCTGATTATCATAACTTTCTGCTACGATTGGCATACTTGGCAAAAGAGTATAGTAAAGATTTCCATGATGGTAATCGAAACTTCGGTACAAGCCAGCATATAGTTTAACTATTTTATAAAAAAAGTAAGGAGCTTAAAGCTCCTTACTATATCTGCACTTTAGTACATGTCCGACATGACGCAGATGTGGCACAAAACTTCCCCTAATCAGCCGCACGGATACCTTATACACCATTGATGTGGAACCTATAGACGTTTAGCAATTAGTACATCGGAGGCACATCATTATTATGTATATCTATTATTTTCTTAATTCATTCATAGCCTATGTGAAAGATAATTTTCAACAAGACCACAATAAGCTCTCAAGTGCCCTTGAGCATTAACAATCATATATTCATCTAATAATCGTCTAATTTCAGCCTTAGTACGACGCCTTCCTGATTTGCATGAAAGTTTTGAACGCAACCACTTTATAACTTGCAATCTATTGCCTACATGCCGGGCCTTGTTAAGGTTGAGTACTGTATTTAGTTGTACCGAAAAAACTGCATCAGTTGAATATATTTTTCCTTGCCCCCCGTACTGTATTATTGTGCTAATTCTATCCTGTGGGCAACTAGGGTTAAATTTCAGGGGGCTATTCCCTTTACGGCTATCGCAGGTCTGATTAACCCCTTTCTCCCCTTCATCTCCCTTGCAACAACCTAGCAAATTTGAATAATCAAGCTGAAGTGCTGGGTTGTCGGATTGGCATGCCCAATGTTCAACTTTCATATTATCTATTGCAATTCGACTCATGCAGTAAGCGCAAAGATGCCCCTGCTCCTTCAAAAGGGATAATTTTATCGCATGCTTTACCGGGGTAAAATCATGCCCGTCGTATACACCACCTGCTGCACGATACATGGTAAGTGAACGAGGCTCATTTCCTTTATTTATACCTCTCATTCTTCATCCCACCCCTGAATTTCTATATCGAGTTTAGCACCAATAAATTCAGGGATCTCTCCATTGAGCTCTATTTCCATTTCAGAAATATTTGATTTCGCTTCTTCAAATTTTCCATTAGCTATTAGCAAAAATATGTTATCAATTCTTTCCTGCACTTCTGGAGAGCGATCTAAATCAGTAATCCCAGTTTTCATTATTTCATTGAGAACTTGGTTTGATGTCAGACCATAGGACTGCTTAGGTGATGAACAGTTGAATTTATTATTGTCATCTCTGCCGAGTATGAATATTTTATCGTATGTAACCTCACTAATAATTTGAGGTGAGTGTGTTGATACAATAAATTGACAGTTTGGGAAAACATTGCTTAACTTACTCAATATACTTCTTTGCCATTCCGGATGAAGGTGTAGATCTATTTCATCAATCAAGATGATCCCGGAAGAAAGTAAAGGATTTTCTGATAAAGGGTTAAGTATTATCATTCTTCTACAGATGTCAAGAACCAATGCGAGTAAAGATTTTTCACCCTGAGATAGTTGAAGCACATTGATTTTTATATCATTTTTTTCAACTGAAATATGTAATGTTGGTTTTAGCTCGATTCTTAAGTTTCTGAAATCACCCATGAAAATTGTCACTGCATCATTTATTATTTGTTGTGTCCTTTTTGCACTGCTACTTTCTTTTCCTCCTTGACGAGCCTTGGTAATTAAATCATTCAATAAATCTCGAGGATCTTCATCCGATTCTGCTAGTTTTTCAAGAGAGTCAAGCATTGACAGATGAGCATGAGTAATGTTTTTATCTTCGTGCTTAACTAAATCATCGAGACGTTTATACCAGCGGAAGAATCCTTTAAAATCAGCTTTACCTGCAAGAGCATTAGTATAACCATCGAAACGATTAGGAATCTCTATAGAAGATGTTTCATCAAATTCCGCCACATCTTTTGAATGTATATCAGTCGCACGTGTTACACCATAGTAAGCTAAGATTGGTAGTTCGAATTGCTCATCTTTCTCGCAAGCTAGTTTGTATAAATTACCTAATTTAGTAAAATCATTGTAATAACTTTTTTTATTTACAACACTTCCATCCTCAACTTCGCACAATTCGAGTTTTGAACTGTAATTTTTTCTCAGCTTAATTTCAGTAATAATTGAGCTATAACCATCATTGTTCTCAAGGGTTATATCAGACTTATCAATATCCTTACCTTTCCCACCTTTGTGTACTATCCTTTGTATAAGCCAACTAAGGCTTTGAGAGATAGCATCCAACACAGTAGTTTTACCTGCGCCGTTATTACCAACTAATACTTGGATTTTATTGCTGGTGAGGTTTAAGCTAAGGCGATCTACAATTCTAAAATTAAGAATGGATAAGTGAGATAATTCAATGTGTTGCTGTCGAAACTGCTTTAATGCCAAATCAAGATATTCATTTGCCTTATTACTATTCTTTTCCAAAAATTTTCCGCTATTATAGTTGGAATATAATTCGTAGGACGCATTGATATCTCCCTTCTGAGAGTTAGATATGAGTTTGATAAATTTTTTATTTTTTATAGGTTCCATCTTCCTTCCTCAGTTTAATTATTTCTAAGATGATTTCTTGAGAGTATTTCTTGGACATTCGGGTTCTGAACTCAGGTTCAATGTAAATGGCAAATGATAACAAGCCTTGAAGATAATAGGTCATCTCGGGTTCAAGTAAGCCTAATTTATATTTATGAATTAGAGAGGAAATAAATCTCTTACGCTCTCGCCCTACTGATAGTGTGCCTTTAGTGGTCAGTGTAATTCCTGTTATATGGCGATTATGGGCTCGAGAAGTAAATACTGTCTTACGTTCATTTAATGTTATTCTATTGTGATAGTTCTTATTGAGAAAAGTTCTTACTTCATCAGGTAAACTAAACAAAATGTTTTTATGTTGAGTGGAAAATGTAAGATCATCTGCATAACGAGAATAAATAATCTCGCGTTGCTCACAAAGGCTGCTGAATGTTTCGTCAAAGAGATACATTACGATATTAGAAATTAGTGGCGAACTAGGAGCTCCAACACTTAAAGAAAGCCTACCTGACTGGCTTTTAGCTTTATTCCAAAATAAACTTTTTGTTAGGACTCTTTCCTCGGCAATAGATAAAGTGTACCCATTCCATGCACATGCCATTAAGAGCAGATCTGGTGTGATACTGTTGAAGAAATCTGTAAAATCTAATTTGAGGATATATGGATTATTAGAATGCAAGGCTGCATTATGTTTAATTCCCCAACCTTTTTTATAGGCTACGGCGCTCTTATGGATTAAGAAATTGGATTCCAAAATATCAATCAGACTATGTTGAAAAGACTTCAGCTCACTTGATGGATGCGCGATGATTCTCTCCCCACCATTACGCTTGGGGATACTGTACACTTTATATCGGTTAGGCGCGTTAAAGAGGAAGCTATCAATTTGTCTGCGATTACGGGATTGTATTTCGGTCAGTTTCGCATAAAGGTTGAGGCGCATCCTAAGTCCTTGAATAATCATAGACACATGCAGAAAAAAATGTGGCAAACTGCATATCCAGTTTGCCACTGCCCTTTACTAAAGGATGCGGTAGTTGTTCTCCGCAGCCGCGAAGTTTACAAGCGGCTGCGGAGAACAACTACCGCAACCACGAAACTTAACAATAAGTTAGAGTCTGGCTAATCACCCGACTAGACGCAATCGTCTGAACGCTAAAGGACATCCCAAGTTTACTGTATTGGTTACTTCACATCAACGCCCCAATCTGTAGCAGGAATGAGGCCCTAGCCCTTCGTATCATCATTTGTTACTTATGCTGCTTGTAACATCCGCTTCTAACACGAACCACATTGGCAAATTCGATTGTAATTTATCTACGAAACCTGCAGAGCAGGGTTGAGTCATTGCGCTTTAACCCGGAAAAAACCAATGAAACTAGTCCTGCTGGAACCTTAACCCACAAGTTTGAACTCCTTTTTTTCGGCTTCAACAATACATCCGCTGTCGGCCTTGCTTACAAAATCAGCCCACCACTGCATCATCGGACGACGTTGCTCAAGGTAATCGCTGCGGTTGTAAGCGCGACGTACCTCATTTTTGTCCACATGAGCCAGTGCTGCTTCAATGACATCAGGCGGAAATCCTTCCTCATTGAGTGCCGTACTAGCGATAGAACGTAAACCGTGTGATACGAGTACGCCTCCTAGGCCAGCACGCTTGAGTGCTGCATTCACTGTTTGGCTGTTCATTGGCTGGGTTGGTTTGATGCGACTGGGAAAGATAAATTCTCGACCACCACTGAGAGACTTCATCATCTCCAGAATAGCGAGAGCCCCATCAGATAGTGGAACCGTATGGTCCCGGTTCATCTTCATTCGAGCTGCAGGAATTTTCCATTCGCTAGCATTGAAATCGATCTCATCCCATCGAGCCTCAGCTGCTTCGGCAGGGCGGGTAATGGTGAGAAGCTGCCACATGAACAAGCACCGCGTTGACACACTGATACTTGCCGTACGCATTGTTTGCATTAACTGTGGAAGCTGATCCGGACGGATACTCGGCATGTTTTTCTTTTGCGGTTTCTCGAACGCTTTTCCGATATTAACACTGGGAACCGCATCAATCAGGCCCGTGTTCTGCGCATAAATCATGACTTCATTAATTCGCTGACAAAGGCGTCGAACAGTCTCTAATGCCCCTCTGGCCTGAACCGGCTGAACTGCTTTAACCAGAGTATGAGCCTTAATCTCAGTGACACTGATATCACCGATTGCTGGAAAAACATCTCTCTCAAGCGAGCGCCAGATATCGTCGGCATAGTCCTCTGTTACGCTGGCTTTTTTCACATTCCACCAACGCTCGGCAACTAACAAGAAAGTGTTGGTTTTGGCCTCTTGAGAATTTCTCACCTGTTCTTTCTGATGTTCCTGAGGATCAATGTCTTTCGCCAATAAAACTCGAGATTCAGCTCTGAGTTTACGTGCATCTGAGAGTGAGACGGCAGGGTAGGCACCGAAGCTCTGTTTGGTTCGCTGCTTGGTCAGAGGTCGGTAGTAACGGAACTGCCAGAGCTTACTACCGCTGGACTTGATTAACAGAGTAAGCCCGTCACCATCATACAGCTGATAATCGGCATCTTTAGGTTTGGCGGCTTTGATTTCCGTATCGGTTAACGGCTTGGTTTTTCTTGCCATGGGAGTCTCCATGCATTTAGGCCCAACGAAAACAATAGAGCTTTTCGTTGGGCCTATCAATGGGCCTAAAAGGTTCGGATTTCATTAGTTCTCTTCGGACTTCGCGGGATAAATTGAGGGCACAAAAAAGCCCGCAGGGCTTACGCCGTGCGGGCTATTAGGACTTCATCGGATGACTCTGGTAATCACCGATGGAGAATTTTGGTGGAGCTGGCGGGAGTTGAACCCGCGTCCGAAATTCCTACATCCTCGGTACTACATGCTTAGTCAGTCTTTACATTCGCCTGGCACCTGCGGACAGACACGCCACTACCAGACTAGCCTGATTAGATTTAACGCTTCAACCCCAGGCAGGGCCTCCACGCGATCTCTTTTGGGTTTGACCTCTCTTTGATCCCCGTCTTAAGAGCGGAAGCTAGGGAGAGAGGGCTCAGAGCAGGTTATTAAGCTGCTAAAGCGTAGTTTTCGTCGTTTGCGACTATTTTTTTGCGGCTTTTTACGAGGCCAACCGCCCCTCGGCATGCACCTTGGGTTTCGCGAATCCCGTCGAATCCAGAATCAGCCCCAATGTGTTAGAGCAAGTATAACAGACTTGTGACACGCGTGACCAGCCCCCGCAACCCCTAATCCTCAAGGATTTACCGCTCACGCAGCGCTTCTTTTGCGCGATTAAAAGGTTTGATTAAATAGTCGACGATGGTTTTTTCACCTGTTTTTATATCCACTGTGGCAATCATTCCCGGTACGATGGAGAAATGGCGTCCCAGTTTGTTCTGTAAGAAGTCCTGATGGGTGCGGATAAACACGCGGTAGTAGAATATTTCCGGTTTCACTTTGTCTTGAATAGTGTCCGGGGAAATAGTTTCGACTACGCCTTCCAGACCGCCGTAAATCGCGTAGTCATAAGCGGTTATCTTCACCAGCGCCCGCTGGCCGGGGTGGATGAAAGCGATATCGCGCGGAGACAGGCGAGTTTCAATCAGCAGATGATCGTCCAGCGGTACAATCTCCATCATCTCGCCATTGGGCGGGATAACGCCGCCAATGGTAGTGACCTGGATGTTTTTCACAATACCGCGCATCGGCGCACGCACGGTCAGGCGGGTGACGGAATCCTCGCGTCCTTTCAAAATAGCCGCCAGCATATCCACTTCGGCATTGGCTTTTGACAGCGCTTCCCGCGCTTGCACGAAGTATTGTGAGCGCAGATCGGTGATTTTTAATCCTAAATCGCTTTTTTGTCGTTGCAGACGCAGCACTTCAACGTGGCTGGCGGCACCACTTTTTTCCAGCCGTTGGGTTATGGCCAGCTCTTTATTTACCGAGACCAGCGCATCCTGCAGTTCTGCCATAGAATCAGCGAGCTGCGCGCGGCGGCTTTTATACAAGCGCGTTTCGGAGGCGATGAGATCCGGCCAGGCGCGTAGTGAAGCGGGAAAAACGAGCGGCAGATCGTTAACTTCGGCATTGAGCCTTGCGCTGGAAGCCAGTGAAGCGCGATAGCGGGCGGCGCTCTCCCCAACGTTGGACTCAGAGCGAGTGGGGTCGAGGCGCGCGACAATCTGATTAGCCTGTACTTTATCTCCTTCGCGTACCGTGAGTTCGGCGAGAATGCCGCCATCCAGCGACTGCAATACCTGCTCGCGCGAGCTGGGGATTACCTTCCCGCTGCCGGTCGAGACTTCATCCAGTTTGCCGAAATATGCCCAGATACCCAGGACGGCAAACAGCAGTGTGCTGAGCAGAATAATGCGGCTGGCCCCGGAGAAACGGTGCTCGCGGCGGATATCGAGGTCGTCCATGGCAGCGTCATGCGGATTGGTTTTCATTTTTCCACTCCCGACCGTGAGTAGGGGCTGGTGCCCGGCTCGCATTCAGCGCCTGCGCTTTCGGGGCATCCATGACCAGTTGACCTTCTTTTAACACCACTACGCGCTCGACCAGCTCCAGAACCGGCACGCGATGGGTGGCGACAATCAATGTTCGGTTGCCCAGCCACTGGTTCAGGCGCTGAATAAACTCTCGTTCGGTATGTTCATCCAGCGAGGCGCTGGGTTCGTCGAGCAGCACGATATTGGGCGATCGCAGCAGCATTCTTGCCAGCAGGATCGACTGCCGTTGTCCACCGGACAGACCGTTGCCGCCCTCCATAATGGGGTGCGCCAGCCCTTTGGCGAGTTGTTTAACAAAAGCCGCCGCGCCGCTGACCTCCAGCGCTTCGAAGATCTGCGCGTCGCTGGCATGCGGTGCGCCGAGGGTCAGGTTCTCGCGCAGGGTGCCAAAAAACAGCCGCGCATTCTGACTGAGAAAACCGATATTGCGGCGTAAATCGGCCATATCGATCTGCGCCAGGCTCAGGTTATCGAGTCGGACATCGCCCTGGATAATCTCCACGCCGCCCGCCATGGCCTGCAGCAGTGTTGATTTCCCGGCGCCGTTACGCCCGAGGATCGCCACCCGTTCGCCGGGCATGACCTCCAGACGTGAGATGCGCAGCGGAACGCGTTGATCGTCGCTGTGGTAGCGAAAGTGCGCGTTTTCAAACAGATAATGGCCGTGAAAAATCTCCTGATGCACCCGGTCTTCATCGTACTGCGTTTCGGTGGGAAGCTGCATGATGCTGTCTAACCCCATCTTCGCCGCCTTGACCTGCTGCCAGCGGGCCAGCACGCCGCACAGGTTCGCCATCGGGGCAATCATTCTGGAACCGAGCATCGACGCGGCCACCACCGCCCCGGTGGTCATTGTGCCTTCAATGACCATCGGCGCGCCGAACATAATGATGGCGGCGTAGACCAGGCTTTGTACCGACATGCCCCAGCCAATCAGCCCTTGAGTCAGCTTGCGCGTGCGCAGTCCGGACTCTCCGGTAATACGGATGTAGCTGTTCCACTGTTGTAAAAAGCGGTTTTCCGCCTGCATCAGCTTGATATCTTCCAGCCCCTGAACGCTCTCGACCAGCACCGCGTTGCGCAGGGTGGATTCATGCGCTGCCTGGTTGGCGAGTACCGCCAGTTTCTTCTGTAACAGCAAACCAGGCAGGATCATCAGCAGGGCCGCGACGGGGGCTATCCACGCCAGCGGCGGGGCGATAAAGGCCAGCACCACGATAAACAAAAAGAAAAACGGCAGATCGACAAGGGTCGACAGGGTTGAGGAGGTGATCATCTCGCGAACCTGTTCCAGCTCGCGCAGTTGAGAAATAAAGCTCCCCGTCGAGCGAGGGACGGCAATGTTGCGCAGTCGCAATGCGTGGCTGAACACGCGATCGGAAATGCGCATATCAGCGCGTTTGCCGAGCAGGTCCATTATGTGGGTACGCGCTTCGCGCAGCAAAAAGCCAAACAGCACCGCCACCAGAACGCCGGTGGAGAGAACATACAGCGTTGGATAAGACTGGGCGGGGATCACCCGATCATAGACCTGCATCGAAAAGATAATCCCGGCAAGCGACAGGACGTTAATCAGAAAGGCGGCAACCATGACCGGCAGGTAAGGGCGGATGTCCTGTAACACCAGTTCGCGCATCCAGTCGGGCCTGAAGCGCGAAATATAGCGGTCTACCCGACTGTCCTTCAGCGCTGACAGCGGGCGCAGCGCGGTAATGCTCACGATCTCCGGCAGAAGTTCTGCAACTGTGAGTCGGTTACGCTGGCCCTCTTCGGCGATGATAAAAACATCCAACGCATCTTCACCGTTGAAATGTTCTATCACCATCAGTTGGCCGTCGCGCAGTTCGGCCACCACCGGCAGACGCCACTGGCCGAACGCCTGTATGGCGGTATCCAGCGCATGAAATGACAGCCCTGCCTGACGCGCCAGCTGCGACAGGGCCATAGCTCGGCTTTTTCCCGCAAACCACGGGGCGTTGGCCTGGATTGCGCCGGGCGAACAGGCAACGCGATAGTGGCTGGCAATATGCGTCATCGCCAGCGCCCACTGGCTCAGGGCGTGTTCGCCAATCGCATCTTCCGCATGTGTATCGACGTCGCTCATAGCTTTATCTCCACCGATTGAATACTGCGGTTATTTAAGGCGAACGCCTGGCGAAGCGAGCCGGTGTTATAGAGGCAGTTCAACTGGAGCTGGCGCAGCTGGTTTTGAGTCTGGAGTTCAGCAAAACGGGCCTGATATACCTCCTGCTCGGCGTTAAGCACGTCGAGCAGTGGGCGTGACCCGAGGTCCAGATACTGCTGTTGATAAAGCTCGCGCGTTTGTTCACTCAGCCGTTGCTGGCGACGCAGGATCTGCAGGGCAGTGGCGAGGCTCATCGCCTGGCTGCGGGATTCCAGTAATTTCTGCCGTACTTCAAGTCGGGTACGCTGGATGGAGAACTGTGCAGACTCTACCGCGTGACTGGCGGCGTTGCGTCTGGCGGTGAGTCCGCCCCCCTGATACAGCGGCATCTCGACTTTTACCCACGTGGAGTACTGGGTTTTATCAAGCACCTCATGGCTGGGGTATTTGTCGTTGAGATAGTGTTGAACCGACGGCTCCAGGGAGATAGTGGGCGTCATCTGCGCGTTGGCGTAATCGAGATTTGCCTGGGCCACATTCGCCTGCGCCCATGCCGCCAGCACCGCAGGAACCAGCTTATCGTCCGGTTTGACCACATCACAACTGCTGTCCAGTTTGACTGGAAATTCGTTGCTGATGCCGTTAAGCGAATTCCAGCCGAGGAAGCTCATCAGCGTTGCCTTGCTGCTGTCGAGATTGGCCTGATACTGCGCCAACTGAGAACGTGCAGACTCGATACGCGCATCGGTTTGCACCACGTCGGATAGCGAGGTTGCCCCTTCATCATTGCGTTGACGGGTCAGCCGACCAATACCGTTCAAGGCGCTGAGCTGCTCTTCGGCGGCGTCCACCATTTGCTGCCACGTCTGCACCTGGACTATCGCGTTGGCGGTTGCGTGGGCGATGGTATCAATACTGAGTAACACATTCGCCTGCTGTTGTGCGGATCCGGCGGTTTCAGCGCGGACCTGGCTTGCCACTTTGCCGAAGTCGTACAGCATTTGCGACACTGAAATAACCAGGGCCGGGCTAAAGCCGTGATCGGTGTAAGTATTGCTGTAACCGTTGTTCATCCCGGCAGAAACCTGCGGGTAATATTTTGATTTCGCCACGTCGATCTGCTCATTTTGTGAGAGCAGTTTGCCGATGGATTCACGAATAGAAGGATGCCAGCTCACGGCGCGACTCACCGCGTCGTTGAGCGTCAGGCTGCCGGGGGCGGCGGCGCTCAGCGGCAGATCGGCAACCGCGCCGTCCAGCGAGGGCAGCATCTGGCTGGTGGCCAGGCCTTCCGGCGTAATAATTTGCGGTTCATCTTCGGCATTCACCCGCAGGGTACAGAGCGTTAATGCCAGCAGTAAGGCAACAGGCGCGACATTTCTCATAGTTTATCCCTTACAAAATACGGCAGCGACGACTGTTATTGCCCCGGACGTCATGGCATCCGGGGCTGTAGTTATGGCGCTTTAACGTTATGCGTTAGCTTCAGGGCACAATGTGATTTTGTTGCACCAGCTCATCGAGCGTGGTGTGTACGTTCTCCAGCGTTATGAGATTGGTTGAGTGATAAGTGTTGCCCGTACCGTCGCGGTCGATGGCAATCACCGTGTTGTTACCGTTGGTGGTCACGGTGAGGTAGTTGCCGAGCGTAGCGTTCTGCCCGTTCCAGCCCACCAGCAGGTCGCCGATATCGATTTTGTCGCCCTGGGCCAGCGAGAAGTTGGTCCAGTTGTCGGTAGGTCCAACGCCAACATTGCCAACGTTACCACCGGTAGCGTCGTTGGCGTTGAGCAGGTGATAAATCAGCGTATCGCCGTAGACACTGCCGGTAAAACGATCGGCATCTACGGTGCTTACAACCTGCGGATTCATGTTGATGGTCAACGTAGCGGTATCGGTATGCCCATTCTGATCGTTTAGGGTGTAAGTAAATGTCTCTTTGGTGAGGATGGTGGAAAGTGAGACATCGCTGTTGAGGGCGTAGGTGTAATGACCATCAATGCCAATGGTCAGTTTGCCGTACAACCCGTTAATGATGGCGCTGGTCGTGCTGCTCAGCGGATCCAGCGTGGCGGTGCTACCGCCCGTGCCGCTCACCGTCAGCAAGGTATGCACGCTGGCAATATGGTCCCCGTCATAAATGTTGCCGGCGACGCTGTTTGCCGCGGACGTTTCGACGTTCTGCAGGTCGATTATCGTGCCTTTCACGCTAGGGGTGATGGTGATATTCCCCAGCCCTAAAGCCCCGACGCTGCCGGTGTAGTCGAGTCGATAGTTACCGGGGTGCAACATGATCCCCAAGGCAATATCGATATTGCCGCCAATAAGCAATCCACCGTTGAATGAGTTACTGGCAACCTTGACGTTGTTGCTGTCATACAGCGCCCAGGTGACGGTCAGTCCGCCCAGCGTCAGACCTGAAGCAACGTTAAAATGCAGTATGGCGTTTTGCACCGCCGTTCCCGTCGCGACCTCAATGACGCCAGTGCCATTTTGTGAGGTGGGAGAAAGGAGTTGGGCGTTCCAACTGGCGTTCCCGACGCTGTTGTCAGCAAACAATCTGGAGGTGTCCGCCTGCGTGGTGACCGCCATCGTGCTGCTGACGTCATTTACGGCGTCCAGCGGCTGCGGCGTTGGTTTGATATTCAGCGAGGCGCTGCCGGTATCGCCGTTTGGTGCTCTTACCTTATACACGAAGCTGTCCGGGGTGTTGATACCGTCGGCACCCAGTCCGCTTCTTAGCGTGTAGGTGTAGTTCCCCTTCGCATCGATAGTCAGCGTGCCGTACTGCCCATTAATAGTGGTAGTGCCCGTCCCGTTAACGACGATACCGTTTACTTCGGTGATAACGGTATTGGCCGGAGCCGAGTCGTTGACCAGCAGATTGCCATTGGTTGTCGCACTCAGGCTGTCGACGGCGTAGGTGTGATCGGCCTGAATATTCAGGGTATAGCTGGTCAGCAGCGTCAGGCCGCCGGAAGCGTTAAGCAGGAACAGATAATCGCCACCCGGTAGCGTAATGGTATACGCTGACGAACTTCCGCCCAGTAGGGCAGTGACCCAGTTTGGCTGTACCCGGTACTGCTCATACTGCTGAATTGACTCGTTGAAGCGATAAACATAGAGATCGAAGCCGCCAAGCGTCACGCCGAGAACATTAGCCTGTACGGTCAGCGTGCGGGTTGCGCCATCGTCAACGTTGAACTTAATCGGGTTAGTCAGACCGTTGACCAGACTGACGTCCAGCACATTGCCGAGTCCGACGCTGGCGAGCGTGAAGCCGGTTTGTTGTGAAGGCAAGTGGTCAACCGCGATGACCTGCGTTCCGTAAGTCAGCACTGCTGCATCGTCTGCCGCGGTTACCGTGCTGGTGGTTGGGGCCTGACCGAGCGTTACCACCAGTTTTGCCGAGGAGTGATCGCTGCCATGCGTCAGCGTGTAGGTGAAGCTTTCGGAACGTCCATACACTGAGATTGACGTATTGGTCAGAGTATAGGTGTAGCTACCGTTCTGATTGATATGCAGGATGCCGTATTTTCCCTGAACATCAATGCCGCCCGCCGGGATATTCACGACGTTGCCGTTACCGTCGGTGATGGCGGTGACCAGCGTGCCGGAAGGCGCATTATCCTGCCCGTTGGCGGGATCGGTATCCGTGATGATGTTCCCGGATTCCGTGGTACCGCCGATGATGGTCCCTGCGCTGGCTTTTACCACTGAGACATCAAGGCTGGTGTATGCCCCGGTCGCCAGCAGGTTGGTGTTGTAACTGACCACGCGGTAATCACCGCCAGTCAGTCCGCCGTAATTGAGCGTTACGCCCGAGGCGCCCAGGGTGAGCAGGCTGGCGAAGTCTGGTTTCCCGGTATCCACCACCGTTACCCAGGCATTCAGCCCGGTGTCAAAGCGCTGGATAACGACTTCAAGCGTGTTTAACAGCGACAGCACCACGCCGGTCGCGGCGGCATTGATCGTAATGGACCCGCTGCCGCCAGAAGCGATGCTGAAATTAACGCTTGCCGTATCGTTCCCCAGCACGTTGGCGACATTCCCCAAGGCATTAACCAGCAGGAAACCATAATCGCTTTGATGATCGGTGCTGACGATAACATCGGTTTGCAGAGGCAGGCTGGTGACGTTGTCTTCAGCCAGCAGTGGCAATACCGGTGCGATAGCGCTTGTCGGCGATGAGGTATTGCCCGCCGCATCGGTCGCTGTGGCGGACAGCGACTGGCCTTCAATCTGGCGAACCGGCAGGTTGACGCTGTAGACACCGCTGCTGTTGGCGATTGCCGTCACGCTGGTGCCGCCGGGCAGGGAGATAGTGACCGTGCTTCCCGCTTCGGCGACGCCGCTGACGGTGCCGCCATCGGCGCTGATCAGTATCGTTGGCGCGGTCGGTGGCGTGGTGTCCACAATCACGCTGAACGAACTGGACAACCCGCTTGCGCCGTTGGCGTTTGTTGCAGTGGCGGTAAACGCGTGGTTACCTTCGCTGAGCGCCCCGGATGGGGTAAAGCTCCAGATCCCGTTACCGTCTGCGGTCGTGGTGCCCATTAGCACGCCGTTGTTGTACAGGCTGACGATGGCGTTAGCCTGCGCCGTTCCGCTGAGCGTTGGCAGCGTATCATTGGTTGTTTTGCCGGGGGCGACGGGCCCCGTGATCGTACCGACGTCATCGAGAACGGTGGCAATAACCGGCGCAGGCGGTACGCCAGTAAACGGTGCCAGAACGTTACCCGCCGTGCCGATGTTGCCTGCGGCATCCTGGGCGCTGACCTGCAGCGTTTGCCCACTGATTTGCGGTGGGTTCAGCGTGAAGGTGAAATTACCGGAGGCGTTGGCGGTTGCCGTGCCGAGCACCGTTCCACCGCTGGAGGTAATAATGACCGTGCTGTTTGGCTCGGCAACGCCGGTGAGCGTGGTACCGTTGGCGTTTACCGCCAGCCCTGTAGGAATGCCCGGGGCGACGGTATCGACCACGATCGCTGCCGCAGACGATATGCCACTGGTATTACCCGCACTGTCCGTTGCGGTGATGGTAAAGGAGTGGGTACCTTGTGCCAGCGCGGTGGTTGGGGTGTAACTCCAGTTGCCGCTGCCGTCCGCTGTCACGCTGATGATAAAGCTGCCGTTATCGTAAATATCGACCCGCGCGTTGGCTTCTGTGGTGCCGCTTAACGTTGGGCGTGCGTCGTTGGTTGGCTGATTAGCGCCAATCGCCCCGGTGTTTGGCCCGACGTCGTCAATAATGCTGCTGATTGAAGGCCGAGTCGGCGCCGTGGTGTCGACCACCACGCTAAAGCCGGCCGTCGCACTGCTGGTGTTGCCCGCCGCATCTGTTGCGGTGACGGTGAAGGTGTGCGATCCATTCGTCAGCGGCGTAGTTGGGGTAAACGACCAACTGTTATTATTTTGCACCAGCGCCGTACCCAGCAGGGTGCTTCCATCATAGATGCTGACGGTGCTGCCTGCCTCGGCGGTACCGTTCAGCGTCGGGCGCGCATCGTTGGTCAGTTGTCCGTTGTTGAGTGCCGCATTGAACACGCCGCCTGCGATATCATCCACCACTGAGACCAGCAGCGGGGCGGATGGCGCAATGGTGTCGACATTAATAATAAACCCGCCGGAGGTGGGACTTACGTTTCCGGCGGCATCGGTGGCGATAGCGGTAAACACATGCTGACCGTTACCCAGCGCGGCAGGCAGATATTCCCAGGTGCCGTCTATCGCCGCAGTTACCGTTGCCAGCAGTGTGCCATTATCGTAGATGGCTACCCGGGCACCGGCTTCCGCCGAGCCGTTGAGTACGGGACGGGTGTCGTTGGTAAAGGCCCCGCTCGACAGCGTTCCGGTTCCCGGTAGCACGTCATCAAAAGCCTGGATAATCGTTGGCGCAAGCGGGGCGACGGTATCAACAACGATGTTAAATCCAGCGGACGTGGGGCTGACGTTTCCGGCAGCGTCGGTGGCTGTCACTGTCAGCGCGTGGTTACCGTTGCCGAGCTCTGTTCCTGGCGTGAAGCTCCAGGCGCCCGTGCCATCTGCTGAGGTAAAGCCGATAAACGATCCGTTATCGTAAACTCTTACCGTGGCATTGGCTTCAGCCGTGCCGCTTAGCGTCGGGAGTGGATCGTTCGTGGCCTGACCGTTGTTCAGATTACCGATCAGCGGGCCGACATCATCTGCAACCTGAGTAATCGCTGGCGTACCAGGCAACACGGTATCCACGATAAGCGCGAAGCTATTGGATGGCTGGCTGGTATTACCGGCGCTGTCGGTGGCGGTGACGGTCAGCGTATGCGGACCGTTACTGAGTGCATCCGTTGGGGTTAAGCTCCAGGTGCCGTTTGCCCCAACGGTGGTGGTGCCGATGGGCTGACCATCGCTCAGGACGGTAATGGTCGCGCCAATTTCACCGGTGCCGCTCAGGGCCGGACGGGATTCATTCGTGGTCTGCCCGTTGGTTATCGGGCCTGTTGTCGGTGCGGTGCTGTCCTGAACTGAGCTGATGACCGGGATTGACGGGGCAACTGAGTCCAGCTCAATAGTAAACGATGATGATACTCCGCCGGAGTTACCTGCCTGATCGGTGGCAACGGTGGTGAATATATGTTGTCCCTGTCCCAGTGGTGCATCCGGTGTGAAGCGCCAGTTGCCTGACTCGTCCACCTGCGCTGTACCGATGGCGACGCCGTTATCACGGATCGTGATGATGGTGCCGATCTCGCCTTTGCCGTTCAGCGTAGGCTGCGCATCGTTTGTCAGTTGTCCGTTGGTCAGCGCTGTATTGCCAGGCTGATCGTCAATTACGGAGGTAATGGTCGGTGCCGCTGGCGGCAGCGTGTCGACGACAACCACAAACGGTGGCGTTGCCGGGCTGATATTGCCCGCGCCATCTGTGACGGTGGCAGTCAGCGAGTGGCTGCCTTCACCGAGGGCAGGCGCAGGCGTAAAGCTCCAGTTGCCGTTTTCATCGCTGATGGTTGTGCCAATGACCGCCCCGTTATCGCGGATGGTAACAAGCGAATCCGCCTCGGTAACGCCAGCAAGCGTTGGGGTATTATCGTTGGTCAACTGCCCGGAGGTCAGGATTTGGGTTGTACCAACGTTGTCTGTGACTGTCACAATAGAGGGGGCATTCGGCACCAGGGTATCGACAATGATCTGGAAATCACCGGATGGATCTCCCTGGTTGCCTGCGGCATCTGTTGCGCGAGCGGTAAAGATATGGTCGCCTTCTCCCAGCGGAGCGGTCGGGGTAAAACTCCAGAATCCGTTGCTGTTTACCGTGGTAGTGGCATAAGCGATGCCATTATCGTAAAGGGTGATGGTTGCCCCCGCTTCGCCGGTTCCGTTAAACGTCGGGCGTGAATCGTTGGTAATTTGCCCTTTATCCAACGATCCGGTGCCGGGGGCAATATCGTCAATAATACTGGTGATAGTTGGCACCTGCGGGGGCGTGGTGTCGATGGTGATTGCGTAGTTGGGCGACAGACCACTTGGGGTACCGTCCACCGTTTGTGAAACCGTGAAGTTATAGGTAATGCCGTTAGTCAGCGCAGTGGGTAGCTGATAACTCCATGCGCCAGACACGGCATCGGCGGTTATCGTGGCGATGGATGCGCCATTTTGATAGATAGTCACCGATGCCCCTGCAGTGGCGGTCCCTTGCAGCAGCGGTAAGGTGTCGTTGGTGGTTTTACCGTTGCCAATCACCCCCATGATGGGCGCGATGTCATCAACGATCTCAAGAGTCGGTGGATGCGGAACGCTGGAGGTAGCGGCGTTAAACGTTGTAGGGTCGCTTTGATTTCCGGCGGGGTCCTGAGCGATGGCATTGAGCGCCTGACCGGTTGTTTGCGCTGGCGAAATGGTGACAGCAAAGTTACCAGAACCGTCTGCCACCCCCTGGCCGAGAATGGTGTTACCGCTGCGAATAATCACGGTGCTGCCTTCTTCGGCCGTACCGCTTACCAGCGTCCCGTTAGGATCTACGCTGGTAACCGTAGGCGTTGCAGGCGGCTGGGTATCGACAATCAACGTCAGCGGGTTATCTGCAGCCAGTGAGTTACCTGCGGCATCCACTGCGCCGAACGTCAGTGTGTGAGTGACGTTCGGCGTGAGGGGAACATCCACACTCCAGGTGCCGTTCGCGGCCACGGTGGCAGTAGCAACAGGATTACTACCCTCATAAATAAGCACGGTACTGCCAGGTGTGCCGGTCCCGCTAATGGTCGGGGAGGTATCGTCCGTGACGCTGCCACTGGTTAGCGAACCGGTAAAGATTCCAACGTTATCCTGGATATCCGTTACCTGCGGCAACGTCAGCTTCGTGTTGTTAACCGTAAACGAAATACTGTTTGAATTGCTGCTGATGTTACCTGCCGGATCGGTTGCGGTAGCGCTTAACGTGTAGCTTCCGTTCGCCAGCGCAGTCCCTGGCGTAATACTCCAGGTTCCGCCAGCCACCGTTGTAGTACCGATTACCGTCCCCCCGTTATACAGGGTGATGGTATCCCCGTCTGTGCCAGTACCGCGAATGGTTGGCGTGGTGTCATCAGTCACGGCATCTGGCGCAAGGTCGCCCGTGGCGTCACCGACATTATCGTTGGCGGCGCTAATCACCGGAGGTGCAGACGGCGTCGTGTCGATGTTCAGTGTTATGGCGTTAGATGGCAGGCTGACGTTGCCTGCTGGATCGGTTGCGGTGAGAGTTACCTGATAACTACCAGGAGCAACCGGTGCTGACGGAGTGAAGCTCCAGGTACCGTCTGCACCTACTGTTGCTGTTCCCTGCAATGGGGGAGTACCAGCAAGATAGAGGGTAATCAGATCCCCGACGTTCCCCGTGCCGCTAAAGGTTGGCGTGGTGTCATTGGTGTTGCCATTAGTGACCACACCCGTTACCGGAGCCACATCGTCGGTAATGATTGGCGCGGCTGGTTGTGCGGGAGGCGTATTGTCTACTGTCAGAGTAAAGCTTGCCGATGGGATCCCCGTGTTGCCCGCGACGTCAGTCGCCGTGGCGGTAAATTTATGCGGTCCGTCGGCGAGTGAGGTTGGGGTAAATGTCCAGGTGCCGTCTGGCTGTACGGTGACGGTGCCAATAGAACCGCCATTATCATAAATCGTAATCTTCGCGCCGGGCTCGCCGATTCCGGAGAGTTCGGGATTCGAGCTCTTGGTACTGCTGCCGTTATTCAGCGTTTGTAGATTTGTCCCAATCAGACCTTCTGCAGAGCTGATAACCGGGGCAACTGGTGGGGTGGTATCAATCGTCAGCGTAAAGTTCCCGGCATTGCTGGCGTTGCCTGCAGCGTCCGTGGCGATAGCGGATAAATTGTGTGCGCCTTCACTGAGCGGTTGGCTGAGTTGAATACTCCAGGTGCCGGCGGGTAAAACCGTTGTGCTGCCAATTGGCGTGGAACCCTCATAGAGGGTGATTGTAGAACCGGCTATTCCGGTTCCTTTCAGCTCTGGTAAGGTATCGTTTGAACGGCTTCCGGAAAGCAGATCGATCGGCGCATTCCCAACGTCGTCGGTGGCAGCCAAAATGACAGGATCGCCTGGCGGTTGAGTATCTACGGTAACGCTGACCACAGTGGGTGAGGTGATGACATTACCGGCGGCATCGGTTGCCGATACCGTAAACTGATGAGTGCGATCGCTGAGCACCTGATTTCCCGGAACGGTATAGCTCCAGGTGCCTGAACTGTCGACAAGAATAACCGTCATCAACAGACTGCCATCGTACAGGCTCACCAGTGAACCTGGTTCACCGGTACCCGAGAGGGTTGGCGTGTTATCGTTGGTGACCCAACCGTTATTTGCAACGTTGCCCGTAATGCTGCCAACATCATCGTTAACCAACGTTATTACTGGAACGGTTGGGGCGATGCTATCGACAATAATTTTCCAACTGGCGGCGCTGCTGGTGTTGTTGGCAGCGTCTGTTGCCGTCACCGTAAATACGTGCGCGCCCTGGCTTAGTGCTGCGGTGGGCGTATAGTTCCAGTTACCGTTGTTATCAGCGTTAACGGTCGCAAGCAGGGTGCCATTATCATAAATTTTGACCCGCGAACCTGCTTCGGCGATGCCTTCAATTTTCGGTTTATCGTCGTTGGTTAACCCATTGTTATTGATGGGGCCAGTGAAATCGTCAACATCATCAGTAACGGCAATAATAACTGGCTGGTTTGGTGCAGTGATATCCGGAGCCAACGCGGAGGTAGGCTGACTCTCGTTATTGCTGCTGTCCGTTGCGGTGACTTTTACCGTTTCGCCGTTCTTTTGCGACGGCGCTATAGACACGGTGAAATTGCCGCCGCTGTCAGCCTGGCCTATGCCAATCGGGTTACCGTTGCTGTCTTTAACGGTGACGGTGCTTCCCGCTTCAGCATGTCCGCTTACAGAACCGCCGTCTCCGGCGACGGTGACGCCGGTTGGCGCATCAGGTGCGGTGGTGTCCGGTGCGGTGACAGAGGCGTTGTCGCCCTTGTTGCCTGCGGTGTCGGTCGCATTTGCCGTAAGGGTCTCGCCGTTGGTTTGCGGCGGAACCAGCGTTGCGGTGAAATCCCCATCCGTATCGGCAGTTGCCGTACCAATGATATTGCCATCTGGATCCAGAATATTGACCGTACTGTTGGGTTCGGCTTTGCCGGTGACCTGGTCGCCAGTGCCATTAACTAGCAGGTTTGTTGGGGGCTGTGGCGCGGTAATGTCTGGTGCAAGCGCCGTTTCTGGCAGGCTTGGGTTTCCTGCCGGATCGGTTGCGATGGCTTCAATGGTTTCGCCATTGGTCTGTGGTGGGTTAATGGTGATGGTAAATGAGCCGTCCGTTCCGGCGACGCCGCTGCCGATCTGAGTTCCGCCACTGCCGGTGATAACCACGGTATTACCTGGATCGGTCGTTCCGGTGACGACAGTCCCATCCGCAGATACGTTGAGATCATCAGGTGGCGACGGTGGCTGGGTGTCGATGCTGATATTGAACGCTGGTGACATGCCTCCTGTACCTGACTGGTTTGTCGCGGTGGCGGTGAAGGCGTGTAAGCCGTCCTGCAAATTGGTGTTGGAGGTCCAGGTCCAGTTGCCGCTGGCATCAGCTAGCACGCTTATGACAAACACCCCATTGTTATAAATGTTAACCGTGCTGTTGGCGTCGGCAGTGCCAGAGAGCGTGGGGGTATTATCGTTGGTGGCCTGATTATTGCTCAATGGTCCGGTTGATGGGGCAAAATCATCCATTATGCTGACGATAACAGGCACGCCCGGGTAGCCAGAGTTGGTGGCATTGAAAGAGGTATCTGGCCCGATGTTGCCTGCCTGGTCCTGAATTTTCGCGATCAGCGCTTCACCGTGCGTCTGTGAGGGCGAAATCGCGATGACGAAATTGCCGGTTTGACCGACCGTTGTTGAACCCAAAACCTGATTATTACTGCCGATGATAATGACCAGGCTTCCCGCCTCAGCGCTACCGGTTACCGTTGTACCTTCCGGATTAACGGAGGAAATGACTGCGGCTGCAGGCGGGGTGGTATCAACGGTGAATGTCGGCACGCGCGTTTCCGCGCTTACGTTACCCGCGGCGTCAGTTTGCGTCAGCGTCAGATTGTGAACACCATCGCTGAGCGGAATGTCTGGTGTAAATGTCCAGTTCCCATTGTCATCCACCCGGACCATGCCGATCAGAATGCCGTTATCAGAAATGCTGATGAAACTACCTACTTCGCCTGTACCAGTGAGCGTCGGCGTAGCATCGTCGGTTACGCCGTTATTGGCGATAAAGCCGGTAATGGAACCGACATTGTCGGTTTCCTGAGTGACCACGGGGGCGTCGGGGGCAAGCGAATCGACAATAATTTCCCAACTGTCCGACATGCCGCTGCTGCCAGCACCGTTTGAAGCGCTGACGGTAAACTGGTGTGTGCCGTCTGCCAGAGGAGAGGATGGCGTAAACGACCAGTTGCCGTTGGCATCGATTGTGACCTGGCCTATTTCGACGCCGTTATCAAAAATATGTAATGTGGCATTCGCGGGGCCGGTGCCCTGGAGTGTCGGCGTATTATCGTTGGTGGATTCCTGCTGATTGACAGGGCCAGTAATCAGGTCCTGGTTATCGATTATGCTGGTGATAACGGGGACGTCTGGCCTGTTAGGAGTTGTCGTTGGCGGTGTGCCGCCATCACCGTCACCGTCGCCATCACCGTCGCCATTACCGTTACCGTTACCGTTACCGCCGTTGCCGCCGTTGCCATTGCCGCCGCTACCATTGCCGTTCCCGGCATTACCGTTTCCAGCGCTACCGTTTCCAGCGTTACCGTTTCCAGCGTTATTATCACTCCCACCGCCGCCGCCACCACCCGCAGCGAGGCCAATCCCGCCAGCGACAGCGATCCCGCCAAGAACCCACGGCCAGACGGCGCCGCCTTCATGACTGCCTTCGGCCGTCATCAGCGGTGTGAGATCGTCCAGGTGCTGGAAATGGAATGCTCCGTCAGTATCCTGAACCCACCACAGTGCGCCATTACTGTCCTCCAGAACAAGTTGGTTTTGCGCTTCGCCTTTTCCGAGGTAGAAATTTTTAATGGTGATGGTTTCACCTGAGCGGAGTGTGACAACCAGATCCTGATTAACGCGCGTGAGTTGACTCACCTCCTCACGCGACACAGACAGTTTCACGATAGAAGGTGAACTGAGCGTAACTTCAGAGGCTTCAACATTTGTGGAAACGCCAGTTAATTTTGATACAACGGCGAGTAGACGCATATGTTCACTCCTGATGGCATGCCGGGAGTATTAATCCGCAACAGCGCGTTGGGAAAATGAGCAGACAGGGGCTCCATTCATCATAAAGATGAATTTACACATGTAGTTTCATTGATTAGGTCACATAGATGTTAGTTTATTGATTAAATACGTCTGGGCCCTTTCGGCTGAATAGTTCTTTCGTATTAGATGATATAGTCAGAAAGAAAGTATTCTGCAACTTATCCATATTAAAAAAGTAATTAGTCATTTGAAAAGGATACTTTCCAGTTTGCTTTTAACGGTTGTTTTCATGGCAACTAATTGTATTTAAATGATTTTGTTTTTATTGAAATGAATGTCAATATAATAAACAATAGTAATAATAGTGTTATTAAATAAATGGAAATATGAATGCTATGGTCTTGAACTTTTATATTATTGGACTATAGACCGCAACGGTAATGACAGGGGGTTTATTTCATATCTGAACGATTCAGCATAAATAAACTATAAACTCGGTGAATGTATTGTGTGGGTTTCGATAACTAAAAAATAAGAACCAGTCTCAGGAGGAGAGACTGGTCACAGGGGAGTAGCATTTAGCGGCCAGCATTTTTCATGATACGCGCTTTATCTAACTGCCATTCGCGTTCTTTCACATCAGAGCGCTTGTCGTGCTGTTTCTTACCTTTCGCAACGCCAATTTTCACTTTGCACCAGGCATTCTTCCAGTACAACGAAAGCGCAACGACGGTATAACCATCACGATTCATACGACCATACAGGGAGTCGAGTTCACGCTGGTTTAACAACAGTTTACGGGTTCGGGTGGGGTCGCATACCACGTGTGTTGAGGCCACCGCCATCGGCGTGAAGTTGGCGCCAAACAGGAACGCTTCGCCGTCTTTGAGTATGACATAGCTGTCGCCGATGTTGGCTTTACCCGCGCGCAGGGATTTGACTTCCCAACCTTGCAGGGCGAGTCCTGCTTCGAACTCTTCTTCAATAAAGTATTCGTGTCGTGCGCGCTTGTTTAGCGCGATTGTGGCTGAGCCAGGTTTGTGTGCTTTTTTCTTCGTCATAATGCCGCTCAGTATAGGTAATCTGGAATCGAAAAACACCCCATTTCATCCAGCGGGGCGCAAGGCGCTATCTTAGCACGAGTTAGGCTATAGCGTTTTTTTTAGCGGGTGATAAATGGTATTATTTGTGTGATTGATATTGATGGGAATTGTTATGCCTCAGATTAGCCGGACCGCTTTAGTACCCTACAGTGCGGAACAGATGTATCAGCTAGTGAATGACGTTAAGTCCTATCCTCAGTTTTTGCCGGGTTGCACCGGTAGCCGCGTACTGGAGTCGACTCCGGGACAAATGACGGCCGCTGTGGATGTCTCGAAAGCAGGGATCAGTAAAACGTTCACCACGCGCAATCAACTGACCAGTAATCAGAGCATTCTGATGCATCTGGTCGATGGGCCGTTCAAGAAGCTGATTGGCGGCTGGAAGTTTACGCCACTGAGTCATGAAGCGTGTCGTATTGAATTTCACCTCGATTTTGAGTTCACCAATAAGTTAATCGAGCTGGCGTTTGGCCGTATCTTTAAAGAACTGGCTTCAAATATGGTGCAGGCCTTCACGGTTCGCGCGAAAGAGGTTTACAGTGTCAGCGTCGGCTAAAATTGTCGTTGAAGTGGCGTACGCGCTACCCGAGAAACAGTATTTACAGCGCGTAACGCTGCAGCAGGGCGCAACGGTGGAAGAGGCTATCCGCGCTTCCGGGCTGCTGGAATTACGTACCGATATCGATCTCAGTAAAAATAAAGTGGGTATCTACAGCCGTCCGGTAAAGCTTGCTGATGTTCTGCATGACGGCGATCGGGTGGAAATTTACCGGCCACTGATTGCTGACCCAAAAGAGCTGCGCAGACAGCGAGCAGAGAAATCCGCTAAAAAGTAACAGACAATAAAAAAGGTGCTCATTGAGCACCTTTTTTTGATCTCTCAAACCTACTTGTTATCGGTCAAAGCGGGTTTGTTATCAATGTTGGTCAATACGCCGCTGCTGTTAAAGGTCAGCGTCAGCGTTTGCTGGGTTACGCCTTCATGTCCAGGTTGCTGACGGAACACATAAAACCAGGTATTAGTGCCAAAAGGATCGGACATCATTGGGGTACCCAGAGCATAAGCAACCTGCTGTTGCGTCATACCCGTGCGCACTTTAGCGACATCGGTAGGTGTCAGATAATTTCCCTGGTTGATGTCAGGGCGGTAAACCACTCGCTCCAGAGTGGAACAGCCTGCAGTCAACATCAGTAGTACTGCTGCAGCAGCAGTCAGCGTTTTACAGCGCATAGTGATTTGATTCCTTTTCGGGCCCGAGCAGTACGCGGCTCATATGTAATATGCCGATGATAATAGACCTTTCACCACTTTAAAACCTTTTGCTGTCGGGTCGGTCGGCGATTTTATGTTGAACTCAGACCTTCACAAGGTAAAAAAGTTTATGCCGCCAGCAGTTCTTTTGCATTTGCGAGGGTATTGCGCGTCACTTCGCTACCGCCAAGTAGACGGGCTAATTCCTGCAGGCGCGCGCGTTTATCAAGCGGCTGCATGTGTGTTTCCGTCATCGCGCCATCTGTTTCTTTGCTGACATAGAAATGTTGATGACCACAGCCCGCAACCTGCGGCAGGTGAGTAACACACATTACCTGCGTTGACTCGCCCAACTGTCGCAACATTTTACCCACTACCGCAGCCGTCGGGCCGCTGATACCAACATCCACCTCATCGAAAATTAGCGCAGGCGTTTCCATCTTACGTGCTGTAATGACCTGAATAGCCAGCGCAATACGTGACAGTTCCCCGCCGGAAGCGACTTTCGCAATTGGTTGTAACGGCTGACCTGGGTTAGTGGTTACTTTAAACTCCACGCGATCGGCACCGTCTGCGCTCAGATGATGCTCCTCAAATTTCACATCAATGCAAAAGACACCGTGCGGCATCGAGAGAGCATGCATGCTCTCTGTAATAAGTTGCCCCAGTTCCTGCGCATAATGCTGACGCTGTTGGTGCAGCATTTTTGCCGTTTCCAGCGCCTGCTGGTGGTGATTGTTCACCGCCAGGGTTAAGGTTTCGAGCGAGTCGGCCTGATCGTCCAGTTGCTGTTGTTCATCCAGCAACGACTGATAGAACTGTGGCAGCACTTCAGGGGCAACATGATGCTTACGCGCCAACGAGATTTGCCTGGAGATACGCTGTTCGAGCTCGAACAAGCGGTTAGGGTCTAAATCCAGACGATCGCAATAGTGGCGCAGCTCGTCGCTGGCTTCGCTGAGCTGGATGGTGGCCTCTTCCAGCATATCCAGAATACCTGAAAGTTTGCCGTCCATGCCTGCCAGTTCAGTGACCAGGTGTTTTGCGGTGTACAGTTGGCTTTGCAGATTGATGTCTTCACCATCTGCCAGGATAGCCAGCGCCTGTTGGCTGGTGGTGAGTAATTGCCCACTGTTAGCCAGGCGCTTGTACTCTTCATCAATTTGCTCAAACTCACCCGGCTGCGGATTGAATTCGTTCAGTTCCTTTAACTGGTATTGCAACAATTCCGCCCGGGCTGCGCGTTCCAGGCTTTGTTGCTGATGATGCGCCAGGTCACGGCAACTTTGGTGCCATAGTTGGTAGCGCGCAGCCATTTCCTGGGTCAGAGACGCTTCATTGGCGTAACCATCAAGCAGGGATTTTTGGTTTTCTGATTTTGTCAGGAGCTGATGCGCATGCTGGCCATGGATTTGAATAAGTAACTGGCCCAGCTCGCGCAACTGCGATAACGGAACGGCGGTTCCGTTAATAAACCCACGGGAGCGGCCATCGCTGCTGATAACGCGACGCAGCAAACACTCACGGCCTTCCTCAAGCTGGTTATCTTCCAGCCAGCGCAGGGCTGCGGGGGTATCTTTTAAGGCAAAACGGGCGCAGAGGTCGGCTCGCATGGCGCCTGCACGCACCATGTCTGCGTCTGCGCGTCCGCCCAGACACAAACCGAGAGCATCAATGGCAATGGACTTACCCGCACCGGTCTCACCGGTGATAACGGTCATTCCGTTCTGGAAATCGATCTCAAGTTCACGAACGATAGCAAAATTGCTGATGGTCAGTTGTGCCAACATAGCTGTTTTCCTGTATGAAAAACCATAACTGTGATTTCATACAGTATAAACTGGTTTTTTATACAGTAAAGAGGTTGGCGTTAAATTAGAATAATTTTTTTGACCAACCAAGCTTAGTGCTTAATGTGTTGAAATAGCTGTAATCTTTTGGATGTATCAGGTTCAGATGATAATCACAGCGGCGAATCAATACGTCTTCACCTTCCTGTATAGGTAGGGCGATTTGGCTGTCACAGCTGATCTCCAGATCGTTACGGCGATGGGAAAAGCGCAGGCGAATGGTGCTGCTACTGTTGATCACCAGCGGTCGCGCGGAAAGCGTATGCGGAAACATGGGTACCAGCGTAATGGCATCCAGAGAAGGCGTCAGAATTGGGCCTCCGGCAGAGAGCGAGTAGGCGGTAGAGCCGGTCGGCGTCGAGATAATCAGCCCATCTGAACGTTGGGAGAAGGCAAAAATTTCATCGATATAGACTTCAAATTCAATCATGTGCGCCACTTTCCCGGGGTGCAGCACAACTTCATTGATGGCAGTGCTAATGCGCTTCTGGCAATCCTGTTGACACACCTGAGCTTCGAGTAAAAAGCGCTTTTCGCTGATGTAGTGGCCTTCCAGCACGTCAGCTAACTGTTGCTGGGCATTGTCTGGGTCAAGGTCGGTCAAAAAACCGAGGTTGCCGCGGTTAATGCCAATAACCTTGATGTCATAACGTGCCAGGGTGCGAGCGGCGCCCAGCATATTGCCGTCGCCGCCGACTACCACGGCGAGGTCTGCCTGTTGGCCAATTTCTGCGAGCGTACCGGTTTTCACATTTTTCAGCTGCAGCTCGTGAGCGATTTGTTGCTCAACGATAACCTCATAACCTTTGGTGCACAGCCAACGGTAGAGCATTTCATGTGTGGTCAGTGCAGTGGGGTGACGTGGATGCCCCACAATGCCAATACACTTGAAATGTTTGTTCATTTTCTCGAGGTCCTTGTAACGAAGATTAGTGACAATGTGAGTACTTCCCTTGAATCCCTGAATCTGATCCCCATAATAAGCCAAGTTAGCGAGATGAATGCGAAAAAAACGCGGAGAAATTCATGAGTAGTAAAGAACAGAAAACGCCTGAGGGGCAAGCCCCGGAAGAAATTATCATGGATCAGCACGAAGAAGTTGAGGCGGTTGAATCAGACGCTTCTGCTGAGCAGGTGGATCCGCGCGATGAAAAAATTGCGAATCTGGAAGCTCAGCTTGCTGAGGCCGAAACTCGCGAGCGCGACAGCGTGTTGCGTATCAAAGCGGAAATGGAAAACCTGCGTCGTCGTACCGAACTGGACGTAGAAAAAGCGCATAAGTTTGCGCTGGAAAAATTCGTCAACGAACTGCTGCCGGTGCTGGATAGCCTGGACCGCGCGCTGGAAGTTGCGGATAAAGATAATGACGCTATGGCGGCGATGGTTGAAGGTATTGAGCTGACCCGTAAGTCAATGCTGGATGTCGTGGCGAAGTTTGGTGTACAGGTGGTTGCGGATATCGATGTGCCGATGGACCCGAACGTGCACCAGGCAATTGCAATGGTAGAGTCTGACGACGTTGCTGCCGGTAATGTGCTGATGGTAATGCAAAAAGGCTATACCCTGAACGGACGTACCATCCGCGCCGCGATGGTCTCTGTGGCGAAAGCCAAAGGCTAATCAGCCTTCAGGCCGGGTAATGCTCACGCGCTACCCGGCCTGAATTACTCTCACTGGTCCGACACGCTTTCCCGTAGCGGTTTGACCGGCAATACCTGCACCTGTTTAATCATATTGTCCTGCACGTCGAGAATATCGATATCGTACTGTCCAATACGCACACGCGTGCCAGCAACCGGGATCTCTTCCAGCGCTTCAAGAATAATACCATTCACGGTACGTGCGTCATCTTCCGGCAGGTGCCAGTTAAACGCCTTATTGATTTCACGAACGTTGGCGCTGCCGTCAATGATCACCGAGCCATCATTCTGCGGCGTTACCTCTTCGGCAAGCGTGGGTGACATTGAAGTGGTGAAGTCGCCGACAATCTCTTCCAGAATATCTTCGACCGTGACCAGCCCCTGAATATCGCCATATTCATTAACAACCAGACCCACTTTCTTCTTGTTTCGCTGAAACTTAATGAGCTGGGTGCTGAGAGGCGTACCTTCCGGGACGTAATAAATTTCGTCGGCGGCACGTAACATGGTCTCTTTGGTGAACTCTTTTTTCTCTGCCATCAATCGCCAGGCTTCACGTACGCGCAGCATACTGATGGCGTCGTCCAGCGAGTCGCGGTACAGCACAATACGGCCATGTGGAGAGTGCGAAAGCTGACGCACGATTGACTTCCAGTCATCGTTAATATCAATGCCGATGATTTCGTTACGCGGGATCATGATGTCATCGACGCTGACTTTTTCCAGATCCAGCACTGACAGCAGCATATCCTGGTTACGGCGTGAAATTTGCGAGCGCGATTCATTCACCAGCGTTCGCAGTTCATCTTTACTCAGCGAACCGCTCACCACGATATCCGTTTTGATGCCCATCATGCGCATAAGTAGCCGCGTGATGGTGTTGAGTAGCCACACCAACGGCATCATCAGAATCTGCAGTGGAGCCAGCAGTACACTGCTCGGATAGGCAACTTTTTCTGGATACAGCGCGGCAATAGTTTTGGGCAGTACTTCGGCAAAAACCAGCACGACAAACGTCAGTACCCCAGTGGCAATAGCGACACCCGCATCGCCATACAGGCGCATACCGACAATGGTGCCGAGCGCGGAGGCCAGAATATTCACCAGATTATTACCGATGAGCACCAGGCTTATCAGGCGGTCCGGCTTACGAAGTAGCTTTTCAACGCGTTTTGCCTGACGATTTCCCTGCTTGGCCCGATGACGTAGACGATAGCGATTCAGGGTCATCATTCCGGTTTCAGAACCGGAAAAATAGGCGGAAATGACCACCATGATGAGAAGCGTGATAATGAGCGTGGTGGTGGAGATGTGTTCCACGTAGGGTTCCTTAAAGATTTAACTCACGAACTGCTGCAGGATACGACTGCCGAAATAGGCCAGCGTTAGAATGCCTGCGCCTGCGACGTTAAACCATACGACGCGACGTCCGCGCCAGCCTTCATGGTAATGCCCCCACAACAGAACGATATAGACAAACCATGCCACGATAGAGAGAACGGCTTTATCAATGTTCTCGGTACTGAACAGGTTATGCATGTAAAACAGGCCAGTGCACAGGGTGAGCGTCAGCAGAACCACGCCAATTTGGGTGATATGAAACATTTTCCGCTCAATACTCATTAGCGGCGGCATCTCATTGCTGAAGGCCAGTTTTTTGTTTTTCAACTGGTAGTCGATCCATGCCAGTTGCAGCGCATACAGTGCGGCGATAATCAGCGTGGCGTAAGCGAATAGCGATAGCCCGATGTGAATCATCATGCCCGGTGTAGCTTCGAGATGGGTGATGAACTCGTTCGGCATAAACGTGGCGAAGGCCAGGTTGATTAGCGCAAAGGCGTAGACAATGGGCAGCAATAGCCAGCCACGATTGCGGGAAGCGACGATAGTCATTACCGTACAGATCATCAGGCTAACCAGTGAGCCGACGTTCAACAGACTCAGGTTTTGTCCGCTTTCACCGCCGGGCAGAATTCGCGCTTCCAGGGCGATAGCATGACTTACCAGCGCGACGACCGCAGAGAGAATAGCCATACGCCGCCAGCCGCTGTTTTTTTGCAGCAGAGCGGGAATAATCAGCGCGAGGCTGACTGAGTAGGCGACAAGGGCGAGCAGAGCAAAAACGGGCATATAGGTGTCGACAGTTGGCCAGTGATAAAGAAAAGCAGTATAGCGTTACGTGACCGCTGCTCCAACCGTTGCATAACAACAAAGGCGGCTTCATGTTATACTGCGACAAATTTCTGTTGATGTGTCGCTGTCGCGACCGACCGTTTCCACCCCAGGCGAGAGACAATGTTTGATAATTTAACCGATCGTTTGTCGCGCACGCTGCGCAATATCAGTGGCCGTGGACGCCTTACTGAAGACAACGTTAAAGAGACGCTGCGCGAAGTGCGCATGGCGCTGCTGGAGGCTGACGTAGCGCTGCCGGTAGTGCGTGAGTTTATCAATCGCGTAAAAGAGAAAGCGGTTGGTCATGAAGTTAACAAAAGCCTGACGCCGGGTCAGGAGTTCGTCAAGATTGTCCGTAACGAACTGGTTGCGGCAATGGGCGAAGAAAACCAGACCCTGAATCTGGCTGCACAGCCGCCAGCCGTTGTGCTGATGGCTGGTCTGCAGGGGGCGGGTAAAACGACCAGCGTCGGTAAGCTGGGGAAATTCCTGCGTGAGAAGCACAAGAAGAAAGTGCTGGTGGTCTCCGCGGACGTTTATCGCCCGGCGGCGATAAAACAGCTGGAAACGCTGGCCGAGCAGGTCGGTGTGGACTTCTTCCCGTCGGATGTCGGCCAGAAGCCGGTCGATATCGTTAACGCCGCGCTGAAAGAAGCCAAACTCAAATTCTACGACGTGCTGCTGGTGGATACCGCCGGTCGCCTGCACGTTGATGAAGCGATGATGGACGAAATCAAACAGGTCCACGCTTCTATTAAGCCGGTTGAAACGCTGTTTGTGGTCGATGCCATGACCGGTCAGGATGCCGCGAATACCGCAAAAGCCTTCAACGAAGCGCTGCCGTTAACCGGTGTCGTGCTGACCAAAGTTGATGGTGATGCTCGTGGTGGTGCGGCGCTCTCTATTCGTCATATCACCGGCAAGCCGATTAAATTCCTCGGCGTCGGCGAGAAAACCGAAGCGCTGGAGCCGTTCCACCCGGATCGTATTGCTTCGCGTATTCTCGGCATGGGTGACGTGCTGTCGCTGATCGAAGATATCGAAAGCAAGGTTGACCGCGCGCAGGCAGAGAAATTAGCCAGCAAGCTGAAAAAAGGCGACGGCTTCGATCTCAACGATTTCCTTGAGCAGCTCAACCAGATGAAAAACATGGGCGGCATGGCAAGCCTGATGGGCAAGCTGCCGGGCATGGGGCAGATCCCAGACAACGTGAAATCGCAGATGGACGATAAAGTGCTGGTGCGTATGGAAGCCATCATCAACTCGATGACGATGAAAGAACGCGCTAAGCCGGAAATCATCAAAGGTTCCCGTAAACGCCGTATTGCTGCCGGCTGCGGTATGCAGGTACAGGACGTAAACCGCCTTCTGAAACAGTTCGACGACATGCAGCGCATGATGAAGAAAATGAAGAAAGGCGGTATGGCGAAGATGATGCGTGGCATGAAGGGTATGATGCCGCCAGGCTTCCCTGGTAGATAAATATATCGGGCTACCTAATTTGCCTTTTTGACGTCGGGGTGGGCTCGAAATGCTCACGTACTGCATGTACGTTCCGCTTTCTGCGCGCACGCCGACGCCAAACTGGCTGCAATGGTAACGCCCTGGTATAAAGCCTCATCACATGTTGATTGCTTTTTTCCCAGAAATCAGTAAAATTTTCGGGCTTTTAATATGACACCCGGGCTCCGTTCCTCGATGGGGCCTGGGTGTTTTATTCACACAAGAGGATGTTATGGTTACTATTCGTTTAGCTCGTCACGGCGCTAAAAAGCGTCCGTTCTACCAGGTTGTTGTTACCGACAGCCGTAATGCACGCAACGGTCGCTTCATCGAGCGCGTTGGCTTCTTTAACCCAATCGCTAGCGAAAAAGAAGAAGGCACTCGCCTGGATCTGGATCGCATCGCTCACTGGGTTGGCCAGGGCGCGACTATTTCTGATCGCGTAGCTACGCTGATCAAAGCAGCAAATAAAGCAGCTTAATCTGTCACGGTGGTCATGATGAGCAAGCAACTCGCCGCGCAGGCTCCTGTGGAACCCATCGTTTTGGGGAAAATGGGGTCTTCTTACGGTATCCGTGGTTGGCTCAGAGTGTTTTCTTCCACTGAAGACGCCGAAAGCATTTTTGACTATCAGCCCTGGTTTATCCAGAAGGCGGGTCAGTGGCAGCAAGTACAGCTGGAAAGCTGGAAGCACCACAATCAGGATCTGATCATCAAGCTGAAAGGCGTTGACGATCGTGATTCGGCGAATCTACTGACTAATTGCGAAATTGTCGTGGATTCCTCGCAGTTGCCAGCGCTGGAAGATGGTTCCTACTACTGGAAAGACCTTATGGGCTGCCAGGTAGTGACCACTGAAGGTTACGATCTCGGTAAAGTCGTCGATATGATGGAAACCGGTTCGAATGACGTCATTGTCATTAAGGCAAACCTGAAAGATGCGTTTGGTATCAAGGAACGTCTTGTACCGTTCCTCGATGGGCAGGTTATCAAGAAAGTCGATCTCGCTACTCGTACTATCGAAGTAGATTGGGATCCTGGTTTTTAAACCACCGGATAAACGGTAAAAGTCGGCGTTATGGGGATTGGCTTGTGTTTATAGGTATCGTTAGCCTGTTTCCAGAAATGTTCCGCGCAATTACCGATTACGGGGTAACTGGCCGGGCAGTAAAAAATGGCCTGCTGAACATCCAGAGCTGGAGTCCTCGTGACTTTACTCATGACCGGCACCGTACCGTGGACGATCGTCCTTACGGCGGCGGACCGGGGATGTTAATGATGGTGCAACCTTTACGGGACGCCATTCATGCAGCAAAAGCTGCGGCTGGTGAAGGCGCAAAGGTGATTTATCTGTCACCTCAGGGACGCAAGCTTGATCAAGCGGGCGTTAGCGAACTGGCCACGAATCAAAAGCTGATTCTGGTGTGTGGTCGCTATGAAGGAATAGATGAGCGCGTGATTCAAACCGAAATTGACGAAGAATGGTCAATCGGCGATTACGTTCTCAGCGGTGGTGAGTTACCGGCAATGACGCTGATCGACTCCGTTTCTCGGTTTATTCCGGGAGTTCTGGGTCATGAAGCTTCGGCAATCGAAGATTCGTTTGCTGATGGGTTGCTGGATTGTCCGCACTATACCCGACCTGAAGTGTTAGAACAGATGGAAGTACCGGCAGTGTTACTGTCGGGGAACCACGCTGAGATACGTCGCTGGCGTTTAAAACAGTCGCTGGGCCGGACCTGGCTTAGAAGACCTGAACTTCTGGAAAACCTGGCTCTGACTGAAGAGCAAGCAAGGTTGCTGGCGGAGTTCAAAACGGAACACGCACAACAGCAGCATAAACATGATGGGCTGGTCTGAGACCCCCAAATATCAGTTTACCCAGGATAAGAGATTAAATTATGAGCAACATTATTAAGCAACTTGAACAAGAGCAGATGAAGCAGGACGTACCTTCCTTCCGTCCGGGTGATACCGTGGAAGTGAAAGTATGGGTTGTTGAAGGTTCCAAAAAACGTCTGCAGGCATTCGAGGGCGTGGTTATCGCTATTCGTAACCGCGGTCTGCACTCTGCATTCACTGTTCGTAAAATTTCCAACGGCGAAGGCGTTGAGCGTGTCTTCCAGACTCACTCTCCGGTAGTTGACAGCATTGCTGTTAAACGTCGTGGTGCTGTTCGTAAAGCTAAACTGTACTACCTGCGTGAGCGCACTGGTAAGTCTGCTCGTATCAAAGAGCGTCTTAACTAAGATTCGCGCAAGCGACATCCTGTTAGAAAAGGGCTGGCCGAAAGGCTGGCCCTTTTTTTATTCCGACCTTACTCTTTTGTTTTATTGCAATTGGATGGCTGCGCGGCGCGCAGCCAGTTGAGGACTTTTACGGCGTAGCGATCACGACTGCAACCCGGCGGTTTTCAGCACGACCTTTTGACGTCTGATTACTGGCGATCGGGTATTTCTTCCCGAGTCCCTGCGTTGTCAGATTAGTGCGGGGAATGTTGGCGCCCTGTGCCCACGCATCGGCAACCACATTCGCGCGTTTGAGCGACAGCGCTTCGTTGTAGCTGTCTTCGCCGTAGTTATCGGTATGACCATCCATACGCGCATGGTTTAACCCGGTAGCTGCCAGTTTGGATGCCATTTCCTGGATCTGCTTTTCACTTTCAGGGCGCAGCTTATAGTCGTTTTTGTCAAACAGGATGTTGTCAGACAGACCAAGAGACCAGTCTCCGGAAGCTTCGGTAAATCCGTACGATTTCATGGCTGCAATTTGCTCTGGGGTAAATTTTCCCTGAGGTGCCTGACAGCCTGCCAAAATCAGTAAAAGCAGAAGAAACGGGGATGATAGACGTTTTAGCATGTGTAAGTCCTTATTTTTTAATAATGCGTTCAGAACGCAAATTTTTGGCCTGATACATATTTTTATCGGCAAGTTCTTGTAATTTCTCGGCAGAGGCATGTTCCCACGTCAGCGCAAAACCAATGCTGAGTGTCATGCTTGCCTGATGACCGTTATGCAGGTCAAAAGGTCGGTTAAACTCGTGTGACAGTGCCGCGCAGATCCGCTGAACTTCGTATTCAGAGTGAACGCTGTACAGCACCATAGCGAACTCATCGCCGCCAAGTCTGTAGGGGTGATGTCGATTACCACCAAACTCGGCCAGCCTGTTTGCAACTTCAATCAGGACCCGATCCCCCGCTGCGTGGCCCCAGGTATCATTAATAAATTTAAAATTATCACCATCAAGGAATAACAGTGCGGAGCTGCTGTGGGCGGCATGGTCATTCATCAGGGCGTTAATGCTGCTGCGAAATGCGGCGCGATTCGCCAGTCCGGTCAGCGGATCGTGTAGCGCCGTACGCAAAAGCTGGGCGTTCTTTGCCTGCAGTTTAAGTTGCCACTCCTCCATCTCGTCCAGCAGACTATTAAAATCCTGGGCAAAAAGGTGAAACTCTTCAATGCGCTCTTCTGAAACGCGCCGTGAAAAGTTACGGTTGGTACGAACATCATGTACCACCTCGGTTATATTTTGCAGGGCTTCCACGACGCCATTATGTAAATAACGAGTGAGCATTAATGCAATGCCAGAGGCCAACAGAATGCACCCGGTAAGGACGGCCAGCGACAAATAGATGAAATGGCTGATAACACTATCGCGCGCAGTCAATCGTACTTCGCCGATGACGTTGCCATTATGCAAAATAGGTTGAGTGACCGGTTGGGGGAACAGCCAGTGGCTGATAAGTCCGCTGATTTTTTCAGTGGTATCCTGCGCGTTATAGCGCCAGGTGGCGATCACCTTCTGGTTTTTATTACGAACTTCTGCAACGGAAAATTGCCCCTGCTGACCCAGTGCTGCCAGCGTTTCAGTTGCTGCGACGCCATCAGAAAAAACTAATGCTGCTTCAAGCGTGCGGGTCATGGTTGCAGCGGTCAGATCCAGGTTCTTTTGCGCATACTGTCTCAATGCCAGCACCGAAGAAATGCTGAGCAGCAGCCAGATCAGCGTCATAGTTACCAGAACGCTGATTATGCTGATACGCCGTAATGTCCGCTTAAACGTCGGGCGTGTTATGGGAGAATGGCCCTTATCCATGCTTCTGATTCCGTGCAAGCATTAATACGTCCGGACTGACCCTTACGCCACTGCGTGAAAGGGAATCCATATTTACGGAAAATCTCACATCTTCATCTTTAATTATGAGGCAAAAGGCGCTGCCAATAACGCATTCGGGGTTCTGTTCGGCAATTAATAGCAATGCCTTAGACGGATATTTATTCTTTAATTCCACCTGATAAGTAGGGGATTCTTTTCCAAAATAAAAGCCATCACACTGCGAAACTAATATTTCTTGTTCCGTACGAATGATGACGGGAAGATAGGGTAATGCTCCGGCACTGGTATCTCCCAGGACACTGGAAAAACGCGATGAAGAGAAAATACACAGTTTGGGGGGCCCGGACAGTGCAGGCCAGCGCGTATAACTGACGATGCCGGAAACCATAGCGCGTACAGATTTTGCTTCTTCCGTAACGCTTTGGGCGTACAGCGGTAATCCGGTCAGGAGCAGTGCCAGTAGAAGTATGAGTCGGTAAGAATAGCTCATGAATAGTTACCTACCAGCGTTTGCCGTAAAACGTCGAAATACATTCAAAATTATTTAGGACAAAATAACATTATTTTCCTAAGCCGTCATTATGCCAGGTTGAAAGCTATTAGTAATTTAAGTTAAGTCTTAGTGATTTATAAAATATAAGCTATTGTTTAATTTAATCTTATTGAGGCAGCACCTTCATTTGCTCCTTTTTGCCAGGCACTGTGTAACTGGTCAATATTTTCGACCGTATCACAACTTGGGGGAAAGGTTTTCCCGGTCAAACCTCTGGCGTAAACAAAATCCGGCTGGCAGATTTTACGTTGTCCCTCGGCATAACCCTTAAGATATTCCGTACGATCGACTTCGGGGTCATTGTAGTTGTCGGCAAGAGTTTCATTATCTTTAACGGCATACCCCGAAATGGCATCTTGTATTCCGGCGTCGTACCAGGCGGTTCCCGTCCATGTGGGGGCGTGGGTATAAGGATCTATCTGACATCCGCTAAGAAGTAATAGAAATAGGGTGCTGATGAGTTGCTTCATTGCCTGTACTCCCTCGTTTTTTTAAGCATAGTGGATCTCAATATCGGGAGGTGTAAATTTTAATGTACATAATGGAGGGCGTGTTTTGTCATTAAATTGCATGCTGTAAATTAAAATTTACGGTCTGTGGATTGAAATCTTTACCTGTTGTGTTATCGTTATCACCTCCTCGCTGAGGATCAACTATCGCAAACGAGCTAAACAGGATCACCATCATGCAAAAAGACGCGCTGAACAACGTACATATTACCGACGAACAGGTTCTGATGACTCCGGAGCAGCTGAAAGCTGAATTCCCGCTGAGCCAGGCGCAAGAAGCGCAAATCTCCCAGTCACGCAAAACCATTTCAGATATTATCTCTGGTCGCGATCCGCGCCTGCTGGTGGTATGTGGCCCGTGTTCCATTCACGATCCTGAAATGGCTATTGAGTACGCTCGTCGGTTTAAAGCCCTTGCCGCAGAGGTCAGCGATAGCCTCTACCTGGTGATGCGCGTCTATTTTGAAAAACCCCGTACCACCGTCGGCTGGAAAGGGTTAATTAACGATCCTCATATGGATGGCTCTTTTGATGTTGAAGCCGGCCTGAAAATTGCGCGTCAGCTGCTGCTTGAACTGGTGAATATGGGACTTCCGCTGGCAACTGAAGCGCTGGATCCCAATAGCCCGCAATACCTGGGCGATCTGTTTAGCTGGTCTGCAATCGGTGCGCGTACCACGGAATCGCAGACTCACCGCGAAATGGCTTCCGGTCTTTCGATGCCGGTCGGCTTTAAGAACGGTACTGACGGTAGCCTGGCGACCGCCATTAACGCGATGCGCGCGGCGGCACAGTCGCACCGCTTTGTTGGTATTAACCAGGCCGGACAGGTTGCACTGCTGCAAACTCAGGGTAACCCGGACGGTCACGTGATCCTGCGCGGTGGTAAAGCGCCGAACTACAGCCCGGCAGATGTCGTCCAGTGCGAAAAAGAGATGGAGCAGGCGGGACTACGACCTTCTCTGATGGTAGATTGCAGTCATGGTAACTCCAATAAAGATTACCGCCGCCAGCCTGCCGTGGCTGAATCCGTGATTGCACAAATCAAAGATGGCAATCGCTCGATCATTGGCTTGATGATTGAAAGTAATATTCACGAAGGCAACCAGTCTTCTGAACAGCCGCGTAGCGAAATGAAATACGGCGTGTCTGTAACTGATGCCTGCATTAGCTGGGAAATGACGGATGCGCTACTGCGTGAAATTAGCCAGGATTTAAACGGCCAGCTGTCGGCGCGTGTAGCATAAGAGGTTGGTTATGGTTGCTGAATTGACCGCATTACGCGATCAAATTGATGAAGTCGACAAGGCGCTGCTGGGTTTACTGGCACGTCGCCTGGAGCTGGTGGCCGAAGTCGGTGAAGTAAAAAGCCGCTTTGGGCTGCCTATCTACGTGCCGGAACGGGAAGCCTCTATGCTGGCCTCCCGCCGGGCGGAAGCGGAAGCCCTTGGCGTGCCGCCGGACCTGATTGAAGATGTGCTGCGCCGGGTTATGCGCGAGTCTTACTCCAGTGAGAACGACAAAGGATTTAAAACGCTTTGTCCTTCTCTGCGACCGGTGGTGATTGTTGGCGGCGGCGGTCAGATGGGACGTCTGTTCGAAAAAATGCTCACCCTGTCAGGTTATCAGGTACGGATCCTGGAACAGCAGGATTGGGATCGTGCGCCGGAGATCGTCTCTGATGCTGGCATGGTGATCGTCAGTGTGCCGATCCACGTCACTGAGCAGGTGATCGCCAAATTACCGCGTCTGCCGTCCGACTGCATCCTGGTGGATCTGGCTTCGGTGAAAAATGGTCCTTTGCAGGCGATGCTGGCGGCGCACGACGGCCCGGTGGTGGGATTACACCCCATGTTTGGCCCGGACAGCGGCAGTCTGGCAAAGCAGGTTGTCGTCTGGTGTGACGGACGTCAGCCGGAAGCTTATCAGTGGTTTCTGGAACAGATTCAGGTGTGGGGTGCGCGACTGCATCGGATCAGTGCTGTTGAACACGACCAGAACATGGCATTTATTCAGGCATTGCGTCACTTTGCGACCTTTGCTTACGGTCTGCATTTAGCGGAAGAGAATGTTCAACTGGAGCAGTTACTGGCACTCTCTTCGCCGATTTATCGCCTTGAACTGGCGATGGTCGGACGTCTGTTTGCCCAGGATCCTCAGCTCTATGCCGATATCATTATGTCGTCTGAGAGTAACCTTGCGCTGATCAAACGCTACTACCAACGTTTTGGTGAGGCGATCGGTTTACTGGAGCAGGGCGATAAGCAAGCGTTCATCGACAGCTTCCGTAAGGTGGAGCACTGGTTTGGTGATTATGCGAAACGCTTCCAGAACGAAAGCCGTACTTTGTTGCGCCAGGCTAACGATAGTCGCCAATAAATACGATGCTTGATGGCAACGCTGATGCGTTGTATCAGTCATACAAGGATCGGCTAAAGAATGCCGGATAAGCGTAGCGCCATCCGGCATTGTCAAACGTTAGCCTGGATTGACCGGCACCACATTCTCACTTGGATAGCAGCCAAGTACTTTCATCGAGCGCGTAATCTCACCTAACTCCTTCAATGCTTTTTGCATCTGAGGTGATTCCAGGTTGGCCTGGATATCAAGATAAAACATTTCTTCCCACGGATTGCCGTGAATCGGGCGTGACTCCAGTTTAGTCATAATCAGATTATGGTTGCGCAGTACCAGCAGAGCTTCTACCAGCGCACCGGCTTGTTGTCCTGTCGCCATCAGCAACGTGGTTTTTGCTGGCACCTGATCGGAAACATTGATTGCCTTGCGCGCCAGTACCACGAAGCGGGTGATGTTTTGCGTCTGATTAGCTTCGATATGCTCGAGAACCTGCAAACCGTATAGTACGCCTCCGGCTTCGCTCCCCAGAGCCGCCACGCGCGGTGAGTTAGCCTGCGCAACTTTTTCCATCGCCGCCGAGGTGCTTTCGGTGTACTCAATCTTCCAGTGCGGGTAACGACTCAGGAATTTGCTGCACTGCTGGAATGGCTGCGGATGGCTATATACCGTTTCAATGGTCTCGAGATCTGTCGTGCCGGACACCAGTAGGCAGTGGTCAATCGTGATAGTCATCTCGCCAACGATAGACAGGCTGGTGTGCTGTAGCAGGTCGTAAACGTCGTTAATCCCACCGGAACTGGTGTTTTCAATCGGAACCACTGCGTAGTCAGCTTGTCCGGTTTCGACCTGATTAAAGATATCGGCAAATTTCGCGCAGCCGCTTTCTATAAATTGTTCAAAATGGCGGGCAGCATACTGACGTGCGGCAAGATGAGAATATGACCCTTTTGGCCCAAGGAAAGCAACGCGTGCTGAGTGTGGGTTAATTTTGTTCAGATGCTGCTGGAGCAGTGCCTGCTGAGTCAGGACGGAGTCTTCGATTATGAGCTGGAACAGGCGAGTGATGTAGTGAGCATCAAGATGATGTGCTTTGCCAAGCTGAATCAGTCGGTCCAACAGATCGCGCTCACGGTCGATATCACGAACTGGACGATGTGAAAGCAGCTTAGCTTTGCCAACTTCTACGGCCAGTCCACGTCGCTCAGCCAGCAGGGCCAGTAATTTTTCATCCAGCGTGCTGATCTTATCGCGCAGCGCCAGCAATGGGTTTTCCGATGTCATAGTGTTGCCTTTCTTGTTATCAATAAAAAAGGCCCCCCGTTGTGGGAGGCCTTATTGTTCGTCTTCGCATTCTTTATCACACGACGAAACGCCTCCCATTCAGGGGAAGGTAAAAAAGAATGCGAAGAAGAACGGGACAAGTTTCATGTAATTTTCCTTTGGCTACGTCAGTAAAGTACCCGTACTGTTTTCACCCTGTCAACAAAAAACGCGCCCGGAGGCGCGTTGGCGATACACTCAATGTAAGGGACTACTCTTCTTCTGCTTCGACGAAGTTGGCGTCTTTGACTGAAGTTGTTGCACGACGGGCTTCGCCTTTGTGCTGCACTTTATTGAGCTGCCGTTCCAGCTTGTTGATCAAATCGTTAATTGCGGTGTACATATCCTCGTGTTTTGCGCTGGCGACCAGATGTCCGTTCGGTGTATTGATGGTGGCATCAGCAATGAAACCCTGCGGCTCCTTAGACAGAATGATATGTGGATTAATCAGATGAGTTTGCCATTTTTCGAGTTTGGCGAGACGGTCTGCGACATGCTGGCGAATTGCCGGAGTAATTTCCATTTGTTTACTGGTAATGTTCATTGTCATAAATTTTACCTCTTGTCTTTCCCGTCTTGGTGATTCCAGCATACCGTTCCTAATGTCAAAATGTGTGATATTAATCACATTTTTTTGTCGCTTTTTGTCAAGAAAACCTTTTTGTGAGGCACCGCAGGAACAAGCGATTTTTTACTTGAGGAATACCTGAAAGCAGGCCATATTTGATGAGATGCGTTGCGGCTAAACCGCTTCAGTTGTGGTGTTTACGGATAAAAAAACGGCAGCCTTTGGGCTGCCGTTTGCATTCTGAGATAAATCAGGTATTGCTGCTGTTGGCGGCAATGATTTTCGCTACTTTTTCTGCCTGCGCATTCATCTGCATCTGGCGATAAGCATTTTCCATCAACGGCAGGGCATTGCGTGTTGCCTGGGTATCCGGGAAGTCGCGCAGCATGCCTTCTACACGGTTTACCACGGCAACCCATGCACCGCGGGCAGTGTAGTATTCCACAACGGAATATTCATACTTCGCCAGACGGTCTTTCAGGAATACCAGACGTTTGGTGGCGTCAGTGGTGTACTGGCTGTTCGGATAGCCACGTACCAGTTTGGAAAAGTCATTAAACGCAGCTCGGGCATGTTGCGGATCGCGATCGCTGCGATCAACACCAAAGAATCCTTGCAGTGCGCTATCATCCAACGCCATATTGGTCAGGCCACGCATATACATGACATAATCAATGTTAGGGTGTGTCGGGTTAAGACGAATAAAACGATCGATGGCAGCCTGAGCAAGTGGCAGATCGGCGTTTTTGTAGTAGGCGTAGATGAGATCTAATTGCACCTGCTGAGAATACGGTCCAAATGGATAACGGTTATCCAACGCTTCTAATTGCGTTATTGCCTGTTTCCAGTTACCGTCCTGCAGCTTTTGCTGAGCAGTCGCGTAGATTTCATTTGGCGGATTATCGGGCACCTCTTCCTTTGAACCAGAGCAACCCGCCAAAAACAGGCTCAACGTGGCTGCTGCCACCAGATATTTCATGCGCGTCATGACGTTTTGACTTTCCTCAAAATGTTTTACGGGAGATTCTCTGTTCCTGCTCCCGGTTAAGACCAGCTACAATAGCACACTATATTAAACGGCAAAGCCGTAAAACCCAACGTTAAACGAAGAAGCAGTTTATGGCACAACGAGTAGAACTCACCGCAACAGTCTCCGAAAATCAGCTCGGTCAACGCTTAGATCAGGCTTTGGCCGAATTGTTCCCTGATTATTCGCGATCGCGCATAAAAGAATGGATCCTTGACCAGCGCGTACTGGTAAATGGCAATCTTTGCGATAAACCGAAAGAAAAAGTGTTGGGTGGAGAGCGCGTCTCCATCACTGCAGAAATTGATGAAGAGGTTCGTTTTGAACCTCAGGATATCCCACTGGATATCGTTTATGAAGATGACGATATTCTTGTCATCAACAAACCCCGTGACCTCGTAGTGCATCCGGGGGCCGGTAATCCTGATGGCACGGTATTGAATGCATTACTGCATTACTACCCGCCAATCGCGGATGTTCCACGTGCTGGTATCGTGCACCGTCTGGATAAAGACACGACCGGATTAATGGTGGTGGCAAAAACCGTTCCGGCGCAAACGCGTCTGGTGGAGTCGCTGCAACTGCGTGAAATTACCCGTGAGTACGAAGCCGTGGCGATTGGTCATATGACGGCAGGCGGAACCGTTGAGGAACCGATTAGCCGCCACCCGACCAAGCGTACGCACATGGCGGTACACCCGATGGGGAAACCGGCGGTGACGCACTATCGCATAATGGAACACTTCCGTGTGCACACGCGTCTGCGGCTGCGTCTGGAAACCGGACGTACGCACCAGATCCGCGTGCACATGGCGCATATCACCCATCCGCTGGTGGGCGATCAGGTCTACGGCGGTCGTCCGCGTCCACCGAAAGGCGCTTCTGACGAATTTATCTCCGTGCTGCGTAAGTTCGATCGTCAGGCGCTGCACGCGACTATGCTGCGTTTATATCACCCAATTTCAGGTATCGAAATGGAATGGCACGCACCGATTCCACAAGATATGGTGCAATTGATTGAAGTGATGCGCGCTGATTTCGAAGAACATAAGGATGATATTGCCTGGCTATGAGTAAGCTAATTGTCCCGCAGTGGCCGATACCGCAAGGTGTTGTTGCGTGTAGTTCTACCCGTATTGGCGGTGTTAGCATGCCGCCTTATGATTCGCTGAATCTGGGCGCCCATTGCGGCGACAACCCGGAGCATGTTGAAGAGAACCGCAAGCGGCTGTTTGCTGCGGGCAATCTGCCGTCAAAGCCAGTCTGGCTGGAGCAGGTCCATGGTAAGGATGTCCTGAAACTGACCGGCGAGCCTTACGCCTCCAAACGTGCGGATGCTTCTTACAGCAACACGCCGGGCACCGTGTGTGCAGTGATGACGGCCGACTGTCTGCCGGTGCTGTTTTGCAATCGCGCAGGAACGGAAGTCGCGGCGGCACATGCGGGTTGGCGCGGATTATGCGCCGGCGTGCTGGAAGAGACGGTGGCGTGTTTTGCCGACAAACCTGAAAACATTATTGCCTGGCTAGGCCCGGCGATTGGCCCGAACGCGTTTGAAGTGGGAGCAGAAGTTCGCGCAGCGTTCATGGCGAAAGATCCGCAAGCGGACCTCGCATTTGTACCGCATGGTGATAAATATCTGGCGAATATTTACCAGCTTGCGCGTCAGCGTCTGGCAAATATCGGAGTAGAGAACATCTACGGTGGCGACCGTTGCACCTTCAGCGAAAGTGAGACGTTCTTCTCTTATCGTCGCGACAATACCACGGGTCGTATGGCAAGTTTTATTTGGCTGATATAACCTAAAGAATCAAGACGATCCGGTACGTGTAATTTTCTTTTCACATAATTCAGGTCATTCACCTTGAATAATTGAGGGATGACCTCATTTAATCTCCAGTAGCAATTTTGACCTGTTATGGGAGGAGTTATGCGTCTGGATCGTCTTACTAATAAATTCCAGCTTGCTCTTGCCGATGCCCAGTCACTCGCATTGGGGCACGACAATCAATTCATCGAACCACTTCATCTAATGAGCGCCTTGCTGAATCAGGAAGGGGGATCGGTACGTCCTTTATTAACGTCTGCTGGCATTAATGCTGGCCAGTTACGTACAGCCATTGACCAGGCGTTGAGCCGGTTGCCGCAGGTAGAAGGTACCGGCGGTGATGTGCAACCTTCTCAGGATCTGGTGCGTGTACTGAATCTTTGCGACAAGCTGGCGCAAAAACGTGGGGACAACTTTATTTCGTCAGAACTGTTCGTACTGGCGGCGCTTGAGTCACGCGGTACGCTGACCGATTTACTAAAATCAGCAGGTGCGACGACCGCGAATATCACTCAGGCAATTGAACAAATGCGTGGAGGTGAAAGCGTGAATGACCAGGGGGCTGAAGACCAACGTCAGGCCTTGAAAAAATATACCGTCGACCTGACCGAACGTGCCGAGCAGGGCAAACTCGATCCGGTTATCGGGCGTGATGAAGAAATTCGCCGTACCATTCAGGTACTGCAGCGTCGTACTAAAAATAACCCGGTGTTAATCGGCGAACCAGGTGTTGGTAAAACGGCCATCGTTGAAGGGCTGGCCCAACGAATTATCAATGGTGAAGTGCCGGAAGGCTTAAAAGGTCGCCGTGTGCTGGCGCTGGATATGGGCGCGCTGGTGGCTGGGGCCAAATATCGTGGTGAGTTTGAAGAACGCTTAAAAGGCGTGCTGAACGATCTCTCGAAACAGGAAGGCAATGTCATCCTGTTTATTGATGAGCTGCATACCATGGTTGGGGCGGGTAAAGCCGATGGCGCAATGGACGCCGGGAACATGCTGAAACCTGCGCTGGCACGCGGGGAACTGCACTGTGTAGGCGCAACAACGCTTGATGAATATCGCCAGTACATCGAAAAAGATGCGGCACTGGAACGTCGTTTCCAGAAAGTATTTGTAGCCGAACCTTCAGTAGAAGACACCATCGCGATTCTGCGTGGCCTGAAAGAACGTTATGAGCTGCACCACCATGTGCAGATCACTGACCCGGCGATTGTTGCGGCAGCTACGCTGTCTCACCGCTATATTGCCGATCGTCAGTTGCCGGACAAAGCTATCGACCTTATCGATGAGGCGGCATCCAGCATTCGTATGCAGATTGACTCCAAGCCGGAGGAACTCGACAGACTCGACCGCCGTATTATCCAGCTCAAACTGGAACAGCAGGCATTAATGAAAGAGTCTGATGAGGCGAGTAAAAAACGTCTCGAGATGCTCAACGAAGAGCTGGACGATAAAGAGCGCCAGTATTCTGAATTAGAAGAAGAGTGGAAAGCTGAAAAAGCATCCCTTTCGGGAACGCAAACTATCAAGGCTGAGCTGGAGCAGGCGAAAATCGCCATCGAACAGGCGCGTCGTGTCGGCGACCTGGCGCGGATGTCTGAACTGCAGTACGGCAAAATTCCTGAACTGGAAAAACAGCTGGAAGCAGCCACCCAGTCTGAAGGAAAAACCATGCGTCTGCTGCGTAATAAAGTCACGGATGCAGAAATTGCAGAAGTGCTGGCGCGCTGGACCGGGATCCCGGTTGCTCGCATGCTGGAAGGCGAACGGGAAAAACTGTTGCGTATGGAGCAGCAGTTGCACAGCCGCGTGATTGGCCAGAACGAAGCGGTGGAAGCCGTTTCTAACGCCATCCGTCGTAGCCGTGCTGGCTTGTCCGATCCGAATCGCCCGATTGGTTCGTTCTTGTTCCTCGGCCCAACCGGTGTCGGTAAAACTGAACTGTGCAAAGCGCTGGCAAACTTTATGTTCGACAGTGATGATGCCATGGTGCGTATCGATATGTCCGAATTTATGGAGAAACACTCGGTGTCTCGTCTGGTCGGGGCGCCTCCGGGATATGTCGGCTATGAGGAAGGTGGATATCTGACAGAAGCGGTACGTCGTCGTCCTTACTCTGTCATCCTGCTGGATGAAGTGGAGAAAGCGCACCCGGATGTGTTCAATATTCTGTTGCAGGTGCTTGATGATGGTCGTCTGACTGACGGGCAGGGGAGAACGGTCGACTTCCGTAATACGGTTGTCATCATGACCTCGAACCTGGGGTCCGATCTGATTCAGGAACGCTTCGGTGAGCTGGACTACGGCCACATGAAGGATATGGTCCTGGGCGTCGTGAGCCATAATTTCCGCCCGGAATTCATCAACCGTATAGATGAAGTTGTTGTATTCCATCCGTTGGGTGAGCAGCACATTGCTTCTATTGCACAGATCCAACTGCAACGTCTGTACAAACGTCTGGAAGAGCGTGGCTATGAAATCCATATCTCTGACGAGGCGCTTAAACTGCTGAGTGCGAATGGTTACGATCCGGTGTATGGAGCACGTCCACTCAAACGTGCTATCCAGCAACAGATCGAAAACCCGCTGGCGCAGCAAATTCTGTCTGGTGAGCTGATTCCTGGCAAAACGATTCGGCTGGAAGTGAATGACGATCGCATTGTGGCAGTGCAGTAAGTCACAAAACGACAATAAACGAGCCCTGCGGGGCTCGTTTTTGTTTAAAAACAAAGCAAAAATCAATGTAATGGTTGAAAAGTAGTCGCTTGATAAGTTTTTTGTATTTTTAACTTGTCAGCCTGAAATAACTCCCTATAATGCGCCTCCACTGACACGGAACAACGG